>Ga0307992_1000662_pt1 | contig 21347 bp, 15 predicted proteins | sample EllFjometagen133_FD_203162 | JGI IMG/M metagenome (GOLD analysis project Ga0307992, IMG submission 203162) | Marine microbial communities from Ellis Fjord, Antarctic Ocean - #133 | ecosystem: Environmental > Aquatic > Marine > Unclassified | place: Southern Ocean | collected 2014-10-08
CTGTAACAGGAATCGAAGGACTACCAACCGGAGCATTGCTCGATAGCCCCAACCAGAATAAATCATTCAGCTTAACTGCAGAATTCAGTGATTCTTTGCTTGCTCTGGAATATTTCAACTATTATAAAAATATTGTAATTATTTAGCAGGTTATTTATCCAGTAATAAAATTATGTTCCTCAAAGGTAGTGCATAATTCGGAAAAAACATTCTGATTATGTTTTCTAGCGGTTGAAACAAACCCTTCAATCCGGGCATAGATTTTTGCACCGGTAAAAGTACGAAAGCAGTTTGATATTTTTTGTTTAACTTTTGCAGGTCTGATATCTCTTTCAGCGAGATTATTGGTAAATGGCACTTCTTTATTGAAAGCAAATGCAAGTACCGCATCTTGTTCCCTGATCAAGCGTTCAACAAGATTTCTTCCTTTAGTTCGTTTATACCTGCCTCGCTTTCCCTTTATTTTTATAGGTGGTGGTTCCGATTTTTCACCGATACCACAGATAAGTTTATATTTAGATTTAATATGTTGTCGTCGTTTGATCCTTTCCTCAAAAGGCATCTCATAAACACTCATCAAAAATGCTTTGAAAACCTTTGCCCATTTACTTTGTCCGATTTCAGACAATCCTTCTAATTCTCTTAGAATATGAGCTCCACAAATTGCATGCTTAAATTTATTAAATCTGAAATAGCTACTCCAACAATCATGGACAAGCCAACCTTTGATTCTGTCCAATATTGATTTGTCGCTTGTTAGTGCCAAAGTTCCTCGTTTTTCATGCACAAAAAGATAAGTGTGAAGCAATGTTGTTGCAGTGTGTAGCCAATGCAACTTCCCTGCTACCCGTACTCCTGTTTCATCAGCATGAACCACATTATTTTCAGCTACTTTTGACTTTATTATTTCTTCCGTTTTCTCAAGTTTTTTATAACATTGCCGAGAGGCTGAATAAACGGTTGATTCGTTTATTGAGTAGCCAAATAAATCACCAAATAATAGCTGTATCTTTTTGAATGGAAGCTTAAAATGCACATTTAATAATACGGCATAAGCTTTTACTCCATTGCCATATTGAACAGGGGCATTCACGTTTTCCGGTGTGGCACCTTTATGTAGTTTGCCACATATAGGACACCTTGCCTTATGTATTTGATATTCCGTAACTTCTAACCGGGGTTGTGGCAAATCAAAGACCTGGCGTGTTTCAGATAGAATCAACTCATCTTTTGTGAACTCATGTCCACAACTACATTTATCAGGATTACATTCTACTATTTTATCCGGTTTCTCAACTTGTTGTAAGGTACGTCCTTTATGCCCTTTCTGGCCTCCTTGTTTACCGTTTTTTGCTTTGGGAAATGCAGGCTTCTTTTTATAGCCATCACTTGATGGTGGTTTACTACTATTATTGCTGTTACTATTTATTCGGGCTTTTAGTTCGGCAATTTCAACTTTGAGGGAGGCATTTTCCTGACGCAAAATTTTGATCTCTTCTTCGAATGTTTCCAATTGTTGGACTCGCAAGGTTAAGTATTCAACCTTCTTAATTAAATCATATATAATCTTGTCTTTATCCAAACTATTTGTTTTTTCAAAAGTAGTTCGGATTATTATTAAATATCAAATTTTTGAGCAAAAAGTTATCAAATCAATAATGCTGAAATTGTTGATATCACTTGATTTTCAGAAATTATACCCCTGAGATTTGGATATCTTAAAGACCGGGGTAAACAAATTCAAATACAGGATTCACAGAGACTTTAAAATCCTCAGAACATGAAAGTTATTAACACAAGGCCAATAAAATTGTTAATACAGGTTGGGTTTTCGTATTTTTATCCTGTATATCGAAATGTTTTTGCGTGAGCAGCTAAATAATTACAAAATATTATTGATTCAAATTATGTTTCCCTTGCCAATCCGCTTGAGAAAAACCAGGTGTGGACTTTTCGTACTTCAGCTAATAAATTCGGCAAGATCCTGATAAAAGATGTGAAAGCGTTTGTTAAAGATACCGAAAACTATGCAGAGACAACATTCCTCTGGGAATACCAACCGGAAAAATAAAATATTCAATATCAGGTCATCAAGCGATTTTGAAGCCCTGGCACTTGAAGTGTTTCGATTCCAGGCAAAGAATAACAACATCTATTCAAACTATATTAACCACCTGGGAATAATCCCCGGCAGTATTCACCAGCTCGACCAAATACCTTTTTTACCTATCGAATTTTTCAAAACGCGTAAAGTAATCACAGGCAAAGATATCCCCGGAAAAATCTTTACCAGCAGCGGGACAACAGGTTCAGGAACTTCCAAACATTATGTCACTGATATTAACTGGTATAGGGAAAGCTTTACTCGTACATTTCAATATTTCTACGGCAACCCCGGGCAATACTGCATACTTGCCTTGCTACCGTCATATCTTGAAAGAGAAGGTTCATCACTTATTTATATGATGGATTTTCTTATAAGAATCAGCAAGAATCCTGAAAGTGGTTTTTTTCTTGATAAACTTGATACCCTGGCAGAAAAAATAATTCGTTTACGTGAACAGAAACAGAAGATCCTGTTGTTCGGTGTCAGTTTTGCCCTGCTTAACCTGGCCGAGAAATATAAGCCTGATCTGTCCGGGCAGATAGTTATGGAAACCGGGGGAATGAAAGGCAGAAGAGAAGAGATCATCAGGAAAGAGCTGCATGAAATTCTAAACAAAGCATTCAACACAAAAGTGATCCATTCTGAATATGGAATGACAGAGTTGTTAACACAAGCATATTCCAAAGGAAACGGAATTTTTCACACGCCACCCTGGATGAAGGTACAAATAAGGGACGGCTATGATCCTTTATCATATATTAAGAAAGGACGATCGGGTGGCATTAATGTAATTGACCTTGCCAATTACAATTCATGCTCATTCATCGAGACCAAAGATCTCGGACGGCTCCTCCCGGACGGCGGATTTGAGGTCTCCGGTCGCTTTGATTCAAGCGATATCCGCGGATGTAACCTGATGGTGGAGTAAAGGGTGTTTTAACTATAGATCTTCTTCAATTAAGGCATGTTTTTCCCAAAAGGAGAGGTTTTCCCTGTATTCCATTTCCGGTTGATTTTCGTAAACAGGTATTGGTGGTGCATATTCCCCGGGGAAAATTGTATGAATAACCGGACTTTCTGAAAATTTATTAAAAATGATATTCAAAATATTAGTTGACCGGAGTTCACCGGAGATAAAATTCAGCATAAAGCCCTTTACAGGTTTTTTATAAATATTTTGATTTTCCGGTATATCAGATAACGGTATTAAAGCATTCTTGCCAACCCCGTTTGGATAAGCCTTTTCATCAATCTCAATAGACAATCTACCTGGAACTTCTCGTTTTGTTTCAACCTCATTTATCACGATAAATTTGCTCTTTTTTAACACTTCCAATATTTCAGCAGGACTTTCTGCAAATTCAGGACTGAATTTTGAACCAACAGTTCTTAACCGGCTTTCTATTTCCTCTTTTGAATAACCCTGTTCTATAAAGCCCTTAAATGCTGATGAATTTAATACTGTGAAATGTTTAAGTGCATGAAACTGCCGGTCCAATTCAAACCCGACAATAGCAGGGTCAAACTTATATAAGCCACCAGGTTTAATCATTTCTTTTTCATCTTAAAAATCAGGAAGATTAATAAAAATACTATAATACCAAAGGTTATACTTGGTAATGGATAAACAGTCTCTTCCTTAACCCCGATTCTTACTACCCATTCCGAAAGATCATATATAACTGTAAATACACCCAATAAGGTAATAACTACTAAAGCAATGTTGAAAGTCTTTTCACGTTTTTCCTGGAACTGTTCATTTATTCGTTGGATCTTTGTCTCCATTTTTTCAACCTCCGACTGTATCTCAAGTGAATAAAGCAATTTATCCTGTAATAGATCGGGAAGAAACTTATAGGATATATGGCTATGATGATAATCGTTTATAAACTCAATAAACCGGTCCCTGATCTTTTCAGTTCTTTTGTCCACTTTTGTAACATCACTAAGTTCGGAGTTGGTCAGATACATAAAGAACTTGATATAAATACAGTGGATATATAAATTAAAATAATCATATTCCCAACTATTATAAGTATCTGGAAAATCAATACTGATACGGGTAAATGTATCGTATAGTGTCAATGCCGACCAATTTTTAAAAACTGATATTTTATTACCGGTAAGCTGCTTTTTAAAATAAGTATCTGACGGGGCAAAAATTCCTTCACCTTTGGCAGACCCAATTATTGAAACATTTCCCATGTCATACAGGAGATAATTCATTTCTTTTTCCGGAATTTTTTCCTTCAGGTCAATCAAACTGTACAATTTCAGCTGCGGATTGAACACTGCCCAGTTATCTTCAAGATGTAAATGCTGGAGCATGTGATTTTCTAAAAATTCTTTAATAGAGACAAAATCCTTATTGTTAAACAAAGAAACCTGTGAATTTAAATGCCTTATTTTATTGAGAAAATCTGAAACAACTCCTACAGTTATTGATTTGCTATCCTGAATAGAAACCTTTATTGAAAAAATTCCTATTTCATGAGGGAACAAATACAGATCAACGTATTCAATATTAAATTTGATAAACCGGTTATTGTTTATTTTAAGGTCTATATTTTTAAAATCCTCCTTATTCTCCAAACAATCCTTAAGTGTTAGATGATTCAGTATTTTTTGATGGAATTTATTAAGCTGTGATTCGTCAAAACGGATCTCAGGAAAAATATTGTTCAGATAGCTGTCATAATAGCTATGGTTCAGATAATTAAATGTTGGTTTATAATTACCTCCATCTATCCTTTCACGCCAGTTGGTAAATTTTTCCCATAACCCCTTTTCATCCATGCTTTTTTGATCAAACCTGAACAAACCACTAACAATAGTGTAGAAAGAGTTAATGGGTGTATTTGTATTAATGTCCATAAGTTAGCATCATATTTACGTTAATTAGAGATAGTTATATTGATAAACCGTACCCCGGTTATTTACTTTCTTCGTCCACCGTAGCTTTCTTTACCGACGTAGCTTTAGAGTAGTCGGTAGCGAAGGTGTTTTATTTTTCTCTTTTGCTTTTTAATTTCTAATTTCTAATTTCTAATTTAGAATCTAATCCCCATTAAAATTACATCATCAATCTGGTCTGATTCCCCTTTCCACATATCAAATTCTTCTGCCATAATTTCTTTTTGCTTTTCCATTGAAAGATCCTGTACTGATAATAGCAGGCTCTTAAATTGTTTATACATAAATTTTTTTCCATTTGGACCACCAAACTGATCGGCATAGCCATCGGAAAATAAATATATTGTGTCACCCTTTTCTATCCTGAGCTTTTGGTTTGTAAAAGGAGGATCCTCATTCCGGTGGATTGCTATTGGCATCCGGTCAGCTTTAATTTCTGTTAATTCTCCCTCCCTGATGTGGTATAAGGCATTATACGCTCCGGCGAACTCCAATTCATTTGTTTTATTATTTAAGACACACAGGGCAATGTCCATTCCATCTTTCGCTTCCCCTTCTTTTCCGGTCTGGTGTAATGATTTTATAACCTGGGCACGTAATTGCCCCAGAATTTCATTCGCCACTGGTTTTTCCATCTCTCCAACAATCTCGTTTAGGAATGAAATTCCCAGCATACTCATAAATGCTCCTGGAATACCATGTCCGGTGCAATCGGCAGCTACAATAACCGAGAAATGATCTTTTTGAGTCATCCAGTAAAAATCACCGCTTACAATATCCTTTGGACGGAAAAAGATAAAATGGTCAGGCATAAATTTATTAAACAATTCTTCCTGCGGTAAAACAGCTTCCTGGATTCTTAAAGCGTACCTGATACTATCCGTTATCTCTGTGTTTTTCTCCTCAATCTCATTATATGCTTTCTTTAATTCAACATTTTTTAATTGATATATCTCTGCCTCTCTTTTTGACTGTTCGGTAGCAAAAGCAATTTGCTGGTTCTTAAGTCTGTTCCGGCTCTCAGAGCTTAAAACCTCCCTCTCAATCTTCTGGTATAATTTATAATGATCCAAAGCTTTACCAAAATCACCCGTTTTTTCATAAAACTCACCCAGTGCCCTGTAGACCTCATACAAAAGTGGTTTTGCTTTTAATTCTTCCGCAAGATCAAGAGCACGTTGCAGGTACTCTAATCCCTCTTTCTTCTTTTTCTGTTCCGTATAAATACGCCCTAATCCAAGCAAACACTGAACTTCCAGTCTCTTTTCCCCAAAGGATCTGTTTAGTTTAAGACTTTCCTTGTAATGATAAACAGCCCCCTTAAGATCAGCGGTTTTTTCTTTAAGACTGGCAATACCCAGGTGAGACCATGGTAACCCCGAGATGTCTTTTTCCTTGGTACGCAGATCAAGACTTTTCTGATAATAATCCAGTGCTTCCGGATAATCTCCTTTTAAAGAAAAAGTTCTTGCAATAAGATTGAGCGAGGAAGCAATAGCCTTTGTATTCTTTTGTTCCTCACGTATTGCCAGGCTTTTCTCGTAAGATTCCAGTGCCCGGTCAAAATCAGATAGACGACTATATATCAAACCCAGATTGCTTAAAATATCTCCCTCTCCTTCAAAATATCCAATTTTCTTAGCTTCTTTCAGTGCTTTTTGTGCATAATTTAACCCCTGCTCATAATTTCCATAACCTTCATATACACGAGCCAGGAAATTAAGACAAACAGGGTATCCGGTCTCTTCTTCCTCCGAAGATTCAAAATATTCGCTCGCATCAAGAAGATCCTGAACCAGGGTTTCAGCGTGTGAAAGTAAAAAATTTGCAACTGCCTGGTGAAGTTTTCCGTATGCAATGCCTCTGCTATAATCGAGCTCCTGCGATAATTTCAAAGCTTTACCACTCAATTCCAGGGCTTCTTTTGTATTTTCATAACGTAACTCCCAGGCAAGCTCGTTAAGAAGGTCTGCTTTTTGGGAGGAATTAGCAGCAAATTTTAAACTTTCTCGAAGCGTTTTAACTCTCTCTTCCATTAATAAAACCTTTTTAGATAATGAAATATAAGTATTTTTATTTAAATTAGATAATTATAAATTTAAGTAAATTATATTTTATGACAGATAAACGCTATAAAAACCTTGTCCTTATCTTCTTAATAATTGCAGGCTTGGCAATATTAATATCTATCCCAGCCCTCATCATTAACTCTGATATATTTATCGGAATCTCCATTACCTTTGTGGTTATTGCATTTGTGTCATTGTTTTCTGTGATTTTATCTCGAACTGAACTAACAGGCAAAGTAGAAAAAAGAATATGGCTATTTTTACTAATTCTTCTATTGCTAATTATCCCTGGGGCTATTTTTGAGATAATGCCCCTGATAATTACCCCTTCTATCCTCCTTTTACTATTCTTGGGAGTCATAGTGTTTTTCTCTGACACAAAAACAACTAGAAGAATATTGATATTACTATCATTTGTTGTTTTGGGATTCATTATGAAAAAGAATCATCTTCCAGGAGCAGGCATTGTAATATCCATTACCTTATTCATTCTGGCAGCCGGATCTGGAATTCTGGGCATAAATATCCTTTTAACACAAAAAGATAATCTCTATTTTCGAATAGTTGGTTCTGTATGTTCCTTTCTGATTTCCCTTGGTTCATGTGCCATCATGTTTAAATACCAGCACTGGTACGGAGCTGGTATCCTTGCATATATGAGTCTAATTCCAACAATCGTTGTGACCCTCTTTGTCCTGCTTACCCTGCCCAATTCCGGCTTCATTAACTTGAAAAAGAAGCAGAGACAAATTCTGACACGTAAGATATTGATTCCATGGGTATTCATATTATTATTTATGGCACTGAAATTACTGCTGCCCATGCATGTTCAAAAAAAGATATTTGAAAAGGACCTGACAACACTTGAACCATTTAATATGTTTCCTTATAAGATCGAGATGAAAGACGGGATGGAGGAAGATCAATAGGTGATCCATTTTTTGTAATCTACTTCTAACTCTCCAAATATTTTTTCTTCATAGACCAGTCTTTTTATCTCCTCCACATCAACCACATATTTAGTTATGGATCTCCCGTTAACGCACAATAAATAATTACCATCCGGAGAAAAATCGGGTTGGACACCATTAAACTGCAATATCTGAACCAGATCCGGAGCCACAAGGTTTGTAATTTCACTTCCGGCAACAACTGTTGCAATGTATTTATCATTTGGTGAAGGAACCAGGTACTGATACTCCTTTGGTGGCATAATTTCAGAATTAACCATGGATTCAAACACGTATTTACTTTTCCAAATCAGGTTATAATTACTTGAGCGATCGTGCATAACATAATAACGATATTCCGGATAATCATTATTCGTTTTAATGTACACGGTTACCCCAATTGATCTCTGATCTTTCGAAAAAACAGCATCGCATTTTTTTCCCTTAATGTAATTGTAATAATCATCTTCAAAAAACCAGGACATCCAGGGTTTAATGGTAGAATAATATTCAATCCTTTCACCACCCAGGTTCCAGATACCAACGATGCTGTCATCAGACGAAGTGAGAATATAATCACTATTATTATTGAAATTGCAACTTCTTACCACATCTTTATGACCGATAATGGAATCATACAGTGAAAAGTATTTTATCTTATGGTTAAAATACCAGATATTGACTTTTTTGTCGCAAGATGCTGTGGCAATAAATCTTTCGTCCGGTGAAATATCCAGGGCATTAATTCCCTGGTTATGGTTTTCCAACTTTTGGAATAGATGCCCGTTCCTGTCATACAAATTAACTACATTCCCATCTACCACTGCCATTAAATACTCATCTCTCCCGGTAAAGTCAAACAGGTATTTGTTGTTGATCTTATTAATGGTTGGTTTCACCTCAAACAGGAATGTCCCATTCAATGAATAAACCTTTATTTCTTCACTATTTAAAAGGACGCCAATATATTCATTATCAGACGATAGCAAGACATCTAAAACAGTAGAACTGTCGGCTGGAGTGGTAAATATTTCATTACCGGTATTACTCCAGACCTTAACCTGATTATTTTCAAGCCACCCATAAATAAAATTCCCATCGTCCGAAAATCTGGCAGATATTATGTTGGTTAAACAAGGCGAAAAATCAAATATTTTATTTTGTGCCTCTGGATGCTGTTCATACAAAATATAAAAAACATCCATAATCGCTTTTTTATAAATACTATTGTTTGTATCTGTCTCATATGCCAGTAATGCTGTCTCCAGGCTTAATGCCGGACTGCTCTTCTCTTGCAATGCAGCGGTGATAAGCAGGTCTTTTGTTTTAGCACCCTGCGATTTCATGATGTAGTAATAACCAATGGCAATTATTATCAGGATAAATCCTGCGGTGGAAATACTTGTTATCCTTCTGAAAGCTTTTCTTCTGGCAAAAATCTCTGCTTTGCATTTATTTACAAAACCCTGAAGAGATTTTCCAAGGAATAACCTGTCCTCATAAAGAGCTATGTATTTCAGATCTTCATCACTCAAAAGGGTTTTTCTACTCTGGTAAGTGTTGTAAGCATTCTCAATAAACAACCTCACCTCCATCACCTCTTTTTCTACAAGGGTAATTTTCTCATATATCTTCGCAGCCAGGCTGTCGTGTCTCAGCTCATACCTTCCACTTTCATCCTTGTCCCTCAATATCCTTAGATTCACAAACCTTATTATAAGACTCTTCAATTCCTCCTCTGAAATTTTCTTTCCTAATGTGGTTGCAAAATCAGAAACATCTTCCAGCGTTACCTGCCTCTTCGTTCCTTTGATGGAAACGAAGGATTTAAGTATGGTTAGTCCGGTATCGGGATCGTCCAGGGCAGAGACTTGCTCTTCAAGAAAATTTCCAAGAAGATCGCTCACATCACCAACTTGCTCAAGCAGATCATTTTCAAATTCGGGTTTCTCTTTATCTTTATCAGTTGCCAGACGAAATGTCTTGTCAAGAAAAACCTGTAAATAGGTAAGTTCTACCTCGTTGGACCCGGGATTAAGTTTATTAAGTAATGCTTCCGGAAAACCTTCCTCTACCTCAATATTATGTATCTTACATGGACCTTCAATGACATGAATAGCATTCTTGCCGGTCATTTTTTCAATCCTCATCCGGTTGGTAAGGAATTCAGGAATCACTATTTCAAATTCCGTTACTCCCGCCAGGTATTCTTCCCTTATGGAAAAAATAAACCTGCACTGAACATCCGAGTCAACAACTGCCTTTACAATCTGAATAAACTCCTCCCTTTCCTCCCTGTCGCCAAAAATAAACAGCTCCTCAAACTGATCAAATATCAAATAAACAGGTTTGAAATGATCCAGGTAAATGGATTTAAGTGCTTTGACAATTTGACCTGGCGTTAAGTCTTTTTTTGCCGACTGTGGACTGCCGACTGTAGACTTCAAATCACTCAAAACTACCTTCCCCAATTCCCTCCACAGACTCTCCACCACACTTCTCCCCCTCCTCACACTCACCGGCAGCCAGTCACTATTCTCAAACTTATTCGCCAGTCCGCAATTGATAAGGGAAGTTTTACCGGTACCGGAGATACCATACACCAGTAATATCTTACTCTCAAACACCTTCTGGTACATCTCCTCAATCTCCCGGTCGCGTCCGAAGAAAACGTCTTTATCGTCTTTAGTATAACTATCGAGGAATTTAAAAGGGCTCTTGGGCATTTTATTTGGGTTTCTAATTTATCCCTTTAGTGGATATTTGATTTGTTATTGTATAAAAATACATAAATAAATGAATAGAAGGCAAATTAGCAGGAATATTCAAGTCAATTATATGTTAGATAATAACTTATATATCCTGAAGCAGGGATTCATCGAAAAAATTGTTTAGATTTAACTTGACTTTTTAAACAAACTCCAATTAAAATATCGGAAACGATGGAAAAAACAGATAAAACAAAACCTGAAAAAAAGGGCAAAGAAAGGGGTAAGGATACTTTATACAGGGTTACTCTTCGTAATCAGATTAATCTTATTTCAATAGCAGATCAGAAAGCCAATATAATTATTGGTATAAATGCAATTATTATTTCGTTGCTTATTGCAATACTCGGATCGGGGGTTGGAATTATTGGCAGCAGACTTTTTGAAATAACCAGCCTCCCTGTTCCTTTAATTATTCTTATGTTATTTTGTTTAGCCTCAGCAGTATTTTCTATTATTTCAGCCAGACCAGTAAAACCCAAAACAAAACAAGAAGGTATTATGTATTCCAGCAATATAGATACAATGGGTATCGATGAATATCTGAATAGTTTAAATAAAATATTTGAGTCAGAAAATGCCTTTTATGCAAACTTAAATATTGATATGTACTACCAGGGCAAATCCATGAACCGCAAATACAGGCTGCTTCGTATTGCTTATACTATATTCTTAACCGGATTAATTATTAGTGTAATTACTTTTCTTATAGTGTTTTTTCTCGGTTGATTACACTCCCGGTCTCGGCCGAAGAAGATATCGCGGTCGTCTTTGGTGTAACTGTCGAGAAACTTGAACGGGGATTTCATACAGTAAAAATATGATGTGGTATGCAAAGACATTTTATTTTTTTATAAATCCATTTTAGTTCTCTTGGCTATGATGTAAATAACGCTTAAATTTACTCTAACTTAATAGTTTCACAAAGAAGTGGCTGGAAACCAACATTCCTTTCGGCCGGACTGATATCTTATGTTAACTAATGGAAATAAATATGAAAAAACTACTGTTCATAATACTAAGCATTGTTGCTGCGGGTCAATTACTGGCCCAGGATCTGACACTCGATGAAATAATCTCGAAAAATCTGACCGCAATCGGTCAGGACAAGGTGATGAATATGCAAACATTTAAAATGACAGGAAAAATGAGCCAGCAGGGGATAGAGTTTCAACTTATCCAATATCAGAAAGCCCCTGATATGTTAAGGCTGGAAATGGAGGTTCAGGGAATGACTATAATAATTGAATTTGAAGGAGAAACCGGCTGGACCATCAATCCAATGACCGGATCATCTGATCCCCAGGATCTGCCTGAAGAGATGGTGAAAAGCCTTTGGAAAGAGAGCCTAGAAGATCCGGTTGTAAACTGGGATAATCCTTTTTTCAAATGGGAGGAAAATGGAATAAAAGTAGACCTGGTTGGAAAAGAAGATATGGATGGGCAACCTGTTTATAATCTTAAATTTACTTTTAAAAATAACCACATTGTCAATTACCTTGTAGATGCTGACAGGTTTGTCGTTCTCAGACAAATGTCTACAAAAACAGAACAGGGACAGACTTATAACGAGGAGATAAGATATAGTGATTTCCAAGATACTGAGGGGATCCTACTCCCTGTAAAGACTGAAATCCTTATCAATGGTCAGATTGGGACAGTTTTTACGATGGATAAATGTGAATTTAATATTCCCATTGATGATTCAATTTTTAAGAAACCGGTCAAGATAGAGAATTAGCAGGTTTTTGAATCATAGAGATGGATTTTTTTAATTATCCAGCAATTCTTTCACCCTGCTAAAGTCAGGATGGGTAATTCCCTTCTTTTCAAGATCGGCAATATCATCCAGATAGATTAATCGGTAAGATCCGTAGAGGTTGTTAAACATTGTTTTTTTGTAGTACTTCAGGTAGATATTACCGGCTTCATCAAAACGGTTATTTAGAACCAAAATCAACGGATAGGTTGTATAATTACATTGATTGGTGCTATCGGCCTCAACAGCGAGTGTAATAGCATCCAGAGAAGTTTTGAATTGTCTGTTTTGAAGCAATGGCCAGGATAAGCCAGCGAGATCAATAGAAATGGTTTTTCTGGCAGTTGTGTCAACAGAATATAATCTTTCAGCGACCTTTATAAAAGATTCCGGAAAGTGCATGATGATCTTTGCTGAATCGATAAAGCTGCATTTTTCAGAATAGAAGTCATAGGCTACTTTGAGTTCTTCTTTAGACGTTGAGGAAAGAAGCATTCTGTTTGACTCTTCTATTCTCTCTTTTACATATTTTTGAGGTTTAAGTGTAAATAAATCCAGGCCGTAAGTAACAAACTGTTTCCTCTCTTTAACACTGGTGATATTGCCCCAAATTTTTCTAATCAGAATATCCGCTTCTTTCAGGTACTTCTCATTTTTATTATTTGGAAGTTTAGCCTGTGAAAGGCAGAATTTCAGTCCTTCAAATAATCTGGCTGTTTCTTTTTCTTTAATCACCTGGTCAAACTGAAATATTTCATACTGCAGCTTCTGTTCCAGGTTCAGGTTTTCGTAAGCGTTTTGGCTAAGAAAGATGTTCAGTGGTATTTTTACATTAACAAGTCTTGCTGTGTTATCTCCGGATCCGGTTAAGATTTTTGCGCCGTCAGGCGAGAAGGCAATTGAGTATATGGTGCCACTGTATCCGCTTAAAATTTGCAAAGTATTCCCATTGAGATCCCATAGTCGTGCTGTTTTATCACTTGATCCGGTTATAATTAATTTCCCGTCAGGTGAAAAGGCAACTGAATTTACGTATCGGGTGTGTCCGTTAAATATTTGAATAGTATTCCCATGAAGGTCCCATAGTCGCGCTGTTTTGTCATCCGATCCGGTTAAGATTGTCTTTCCATCAGGAGAGAAGGCAACCGAGGTTACATAATCGGTATGACCCTCTAAAATCTGTATCGTTTTGCCGTTGAGATCCCAGAGCCTTGCAGTATTATCATCTGATCCGGTTAAAATAGTATTCCCGTCAGGAGAAAATGCAACAGAGTTTACTATATCCGAATGACCGGTGAATATTTGTAATGTATTGGCATCCAGATCCCACAATCTTGCAGTTCTATCTGCAGCTCCTGTTAAAATTGTCTTCCCGTCAGGGGCAAATGCAACGGAGGTTATACCTTTGGTTTGCCCGATAAATGTCTTAATGATGTTTCCTTTTAAATCTAAAAGTTGTGCGGTTATCATTCCTGTCAGAATGGTTTTGCCATCCGGTGAAAATGCAACTGAATTTGAAAATAGTTTGATAATCTGCTTATTATTTCCATCAAGATCCCAGAGTCTCACTGTACGATCAAATCCCAATGTCATAATTGTCTTTCCATCAGGAGAGAACATTACCCGATATACAGAATTAGTATGACCTGCAAAATTCTTATATACATTCTGTGACAGATCCCATATCCTTGCAATACCATCGGTACAAAAAGTTAGTATTTTCTTGCCATCCGGAGAAAAAGCCATTGAATTTACTGAACCAGCGTGCCCTTTTAATATTTGTATGGTATTGCCATCGAGATCCCAGAGCCTTGCAGTTTTATCAGTCGATCCTGTAAGTATTGTTTTCCCGTCGGGCGCAAAAGTTACTGACAGAATGTTATCTGAATGTCCGGAGTATTCCTGCAGCATGTTTCCTTTCAGATCCCATAACCTTACAGTATGATCATACGATCCTGTAAGTACTGTTTCCCCGTCGGGTGCAAAAGCAACATTTCGTACAACACCGGTATGGCCATGAAATCTCTGTAAAATATTGCCCTGAAGATCCCATAGGATGGCTGTTGAATCTGCTGACCCTGTCAAAATATTATTCCCATCAGGAGAAAAAGTTACTGATAAGACACGAAGTTTATGACCACTGAATATCTGGAGGCAATTCCCCTGGAAATCCCACAACCTGGCTGTGAAGTCACCTGATCCGGTCAGTACCGTTTTGCAGTTTGGAGAAAAAGCAACCGTATAAACAGGAGAGATATGACCACTGAAAACTTGCTGGATATTTCCTTCAAGATCCCAAAGCCTGGCAGTTTTATCAGTAGATCCAGTGAGAACATAATTACCATCCCTGGAAAAGGCTAAAGAGAGGATATTATCATAGCCTTTTCTTGCAAATCCGTGTACATCACTAATAGTAAATCCATATACCAGATGTCCAATTAATAATCTGGGATTATTTCCATAAAGATCAGTTATTTCAGCTGATCGTCCATTTGTCGAAATGACTTTTTCCCAGTCAGGAGAGATCTGACAAAGATTCCCTGCTTTATATTTAAAAAAGATCTTATAGAATGAATTATCGTAATAAATCCTGTTCAGGTTGCTCAGTATGGCTTTGTCATCCGGGTTAAGGCTTAATGCATACTCGGCCAGCCGTAGGGCGGTTGTCGGATCCTCGACAACAACTTCTTTGGACAGGTAGTTATAGTTATTGGCGCGAGCCTGCCTCTCCCGTATTTCTGTCAACTCTTTTTCCCTTTTTATCCTGAGTTCGGATTCTTCTGCCCTGTTCCTGGCAGAAATAGCCTCTTTTTCTGAGGTTACGGCTTTGCGGTCTGATTCAATGGCTTCATCCCTGGCAATTATAGCCTCCTTTTCCGAAGCAATAACTTTTACTCTTTCTTTATTCGCAATTTTTTCGTTTTCAATTGCTTTCCCTCTTTCCCTAACAGCCCAGAAAGTAAATCCACTCATGATTATTATCAATGCAATTGCTGCTGCACTTATAAGGTTTCTCCTCCTCTGCCTGGCTTTAGCAAGGTGTTTCTTACTCCGTTCGATAAATTTCCGATGATCGTCCGGAAGGTAAAGTCTTGATTCATAAGGCGCTAGGTACTGCAGGTCATCAGCGGAAAGCAATACACCGCGTTTTTGCCAGCTATGATAGGCGTTCTCAATAAGCTGTCGTATTTCAAGCAACTCTTTTTCGACCAGGGTGATCTTCTCAAAAATCTTTGATGCAATAGCATCATGTTTCAGTTCATATTTCTCATCCTTTCCTTTTTCCTGCAGTATCCTCAGGTTAACAAATGAGATCAGAAGATCATTGATAGTTTTTTCATCAATACTTTTACCCGTACTCAGGGTATATTCACTTATCTCTTTAATGCTGGCAGGACGTTTTGTTCCTCTTGCCGAAACGAATGCTTTCAGAACAGTCATCGCAAGTTCAGGGTCAGGAAGCTGACTGATCTGCTCGTCGAGAAAACTGCCAAGTATATCATACACATTACCTGCCTTATCCAGGTCTGAAATCTTGAAGGCAATGCTTCCGGACTCATCCGGGATGTCTTCTGTAACCATCCGGAAGACCTTATCAAGATATACCTGCAGGTAAGTAAGTTCAACCTCACTCTCCTTTGGAGGACAGAGTTTCTCAAGCATCTTATCAGCAAAGTCTTCCTCCACAGTGATATTGTATAGCTTACAAGGACCTTTAATTACATTCCTGGCATTACCGATATCCATTTTTTCAACCCGCATTCTGTTTGAAAAAAAGCCGGGAATAGATTTTTCAAATGTTGATAGCCATCCAAGGAATTCCTCCCGCAGAATGAAAATAAATTTGCACTGAATCTCAGATGCCAGCAGGGATTTCAAAACCTTAATGAAATTCTCGTCCTCCTCCTTTGTGCCGAATATAAACAACTCCTCAAACTGATCAAATATCAAATAAATAGGTTTGAAATGATCCAGGTATATGGATTTAATTGCTTTAACTATTTTGTCCCCGGTCAAGTCCTTTTTTGCCGACTGTGGACTGTGGACTGCAGACTTTAAATCACTCAAAGCCACTTTCCCCAACTCCCTCTCCAGACTCTCAACAACATTCCTCCCTCTCCTCACACTCACCGGCAACCAGTCGCTATCCTCAAACTTATTCGCCAGTCCGCAGTTAATAAGGGAGGTCTTACCGGTCCCGGAGACGCCATATACTAACAACATCTTACTCTCAAACACCTTCTGGTACATCTCCTCGATCTCCCGGTCACGGCCAAAGAATATATCTTTATCCTCCTTGGTATAGCTATCGAGGAATTTGAAGGGACTCTGAAGCATTTTAATTATGTTAAATGTTTCAAACTAAGCCTCAACCGAAGCTTTGGAAGGTGCAATTGCAGAAAGCAGTTCCTTAAATTCTTCTACCAATATCCCATAATTACTCAATGTCCTTAAATCACATTTTTCAGTCACCTCTGTGCCCAGGTAGAATAATTGATCGTTCCTGAATTTGGTGTACATAAATATATCCTTCTTGATACCAAATTTTTCTTTAGTGTCCAGTACTTCGCTATTAGTATCTATGATCAGGGGGGAGAGGTTCAGATACTCTTCGATAGTTTTTATACCTTTCATTAACAGGACAGAATTGCTTTCAGAAAATTTCTCCTCATCAATTTCCTTTGCTGTAAAATCTGAATCCGAAGCGTTTAGAAGATCAATTACATGGTGGAACCTTGCATCCCGGTTTTTTGGTTTCTCTACTTTTATCTCCCTTACTGAAACCAGCTTGTATTTAGCCAGGAAAGAAATGGCCTGTAAAATAAAAGTTAGTTTCTCTTCATATTCAACACACCGCTTCTCTATCTCTTCCTGTGTCAGGTTAATCTGGTAATGACCTATCTCATTTCGTTCAGGAACCCAGAAATCCAGAGCTGCATAGAATTTCTTATTGAAATTCTCACCCATTTCCGGCATAAACCACCCGAGCTTGTTATCCTGATAGAGGTTCCCAACCAACCTGATTAACCAGGTAAAGTTTCCCAGGCTAAGAACACAAAATCTGGATTCAAAATCTTTTGACAAATTATCCGGAATGGTTGCTACACCTTTAAGCTTATCTCTCCAAAGCTGTGATAGCATGACAAAACAGATAAACTGCATCGACCGTTCAATAGTTTTGAATATCTGGTCTAAGCGAAGCCGGTCAAGCTGTCGCATAGAGCCGGAAAAGAGTCTTCTTAATTCAATACCAACCGGCCAGGGGAAATTCTTTATAATCTGGTCTCCGAGGATACGGTAATCTATCTCTTCATCCTCTTCATCTTCATCTGCGATAAGGTATTTCTGCAAGGAGGTTTTGTATTTTACCATTTCGACAAACACACTGCGAATTAGATTTTCGTTGATTTGTGCCATAACAAAAGACATTTATGTAGATTTCAAACAAATTTCTCTGATAATAAAAGAAAGAACCAGTAATTATTAAACCTTGTAAGTTAGTAAAAAAATCCTATATATAAAAAATGAATCATCCTGATACCGTTCTTGTTAGCCGCAAAGCAGTACCCTGTTTAAGAATTGTGATGAGGTGATGAGGTTGATGAGGTGATGAGGTTAAAAACCCCTACAACCCAAGCTTTTCTTTAATATCTTTCGTTAATGCATCCTTATGGATCATAAACGCCATGGTGTGTAAACGAACGAAAGATTCTGACATGTACAGATATCCGCCAAAATCATTACTCTCCGGCCCCCAGGAATTTTTTGTCAGGAAATAATAAGTTCCGTTTTTGTCTTTTGCCATCCCTGTAAGATGCATCAGGTGATCGTCGGTAACAGTATAATTGGCAAATGCTTCCTGCCGCATTTCCTGAGTTATCTGTTTTTCTTTGCCGGGCTTAACAAAAACCGAATCTTTTACTTCGTCACTCATATTTTCCCAATCAGTTTCAGGAACTATAGCAACACCATTTTTGTGTGAAAACCCCTTGTCGCTCATATCGCCGTCCCATGCAACTGAATAACCTGCTGTAATTGCCTTTTTCATAACCTCAATAAGATCGTCAACAGGCAGGTTATAGTAACCATCATACGACCAGTTATCAGGCATTTCAAGAACAAAGCTTTCATAATTGGGATTGTGGCTATACGAGGTAAGCTCAATGTAATCATCAGGGTTTATTCCCAGATATTTTGTAAAAGATTCAGGAGTATATGTCTTTCCCTCGAATGTAAAAGAAGCCGGCACTTCACCAAGATAAGCATCAAGCACCGAGTTGTATGCATTTTCCCAAACAGGTGTGGGTTTCCGGCTTTTTATAACACCATCCAGCATTCCTTTAAGAACAGCGTTTTGTTCACTGTGATTATGCTTTTCCTGTCCATATACCTTCCCCGAATAAACACTTTCCGGAACTATACCGTTTTCTGCTATTTCATTCACTACATCATGCGCCTGGCCTCCCTGTCCAAAATTCGTTTTGCCATGAAACCTTACATAACTCAATGCCTTGGTCTTATATGCATTTCTGATAAAATACATTTCCGACAAATCAAACTCCCCTTTACCCATCCTTATCAATTCAGTCTCAAGAAATGATGTTGTTGCAAAGCACCAGCATGTACCTGTACGATCCTGGCTCTTAACACTCGTAGTTTTAAGATTTTTAACCTCTTTAAAATCAAAATTCTCTTTTTCGATCTTTTGGGCTGATACAACCTGTATCAACAAAACAAGCAAAATAATTGAAGTGAGTTTTTTCATTTTTTTCTCTATTTTAATTGACGTATTAATTATGTTACAATTTCACTTTTTTTAAAAAACGAAATAAAGATATAATTTTCTCCGGTCTGTTCCTGCTTTTCTTGCTAAAAACCCGCAACTCCTCCTGAAACGATTATTTTCATCACCTCTGCAGATGGCATTTTAATTGGTGTTACATGCTCTACGGGAACAATAAACATTTCCCCCGAAAAATTGTAAGAATGCGGGAAATAAACAGCAACCTTTTTTTCTTTTACCCCGAGACTACTAAGATCCTCCTGGGTGAGAAAACCCAGTTTTTCAAGATTTGAAATTGTATTTACCCTTACTAAAACCGGTTTGTTGAATTTCTTTTCTTTCCCCACAAAAGCTGATAAAAGATCCCTGATTGAAGTATAAATAATTTTTATAAACGGCGCTTTCTTTATTAATTTCGAAATAAAAGCCTTTACAGGTTTTGCAATAATTGATTGCCCCAGGAAACCCAGCAGTGCGATAACTATCAACACAATCAAAAGATTCACCCCCGGAATATTTATTGGCGACACCGGATCAATATATGTTTTCAGTAAATTATCAATAAATTTAAAAACCAGATAAACTACATAGGTCGTTACCCCTATTGGAGCGATAAATATTAAACCCTGAGCGAAATAACTTGTTATTTTTTTCATATGCTTTTGTTTTTTAGTTTCTTCAATTGTTCTTTCTTAAGTTTTGTCAGACTGTTAACTACAAGTTCATAAGAGTGGTCTGTTAGTTCAAAAACCAGACTATCAGGTATTGAGTCATCAATTTCAATTGTGTTCCAGTGCTCTTTATTCATATGAAATCCCGGTTTTATTGCCGGATATTCCTCCCGCAAACTAATCGCCTTTTCCGGATCGCATTTAAGATTTACAGAAAGATCACCATCAAGATCTGTCAGAGCAAACATCTTATCCATGACCTTAAACACAAGTGTCGTTTCATCAAAAGGAAACCCTTCCGTAACACCCGGTTTTGCCAAACAATAGTCTCTGAAAATCTCAATGTTCATATTTATAAGTTCTAAGATTAATAGTGCCTAAAATGCCTAAAGTTTGGAGTGCCTAAAGTTATAAGATTATTAGTGTTTTAATGTTGGGTAAAAAGCATCGTCAATATGTATAAGCTTATATTCGTGGTCATTAAAAAAGACCACAGTTATAATATCAAATCTAACTTCCAGTTCTATATCACATCTATAAACATAAGCATTGGCAGCCTGAATTAAAAATCTCTGTTTTTTCATATTCACAGCATCCCTTGGATTTTCATGAAAACCAACCGATCTGGATTTTACTTCAATTATTATAAGGAAATCATCTTTTTCAGCAATTATGTCAATTTCCTTCTTTCTAAAATACCAATTTCGTTCAAGTATCTTGTATCCTTTTTCAGTAAGGTAGTCTATTGCAATTTGTTCCCCCCTTTTCCCCACTTCTTGCTGTATTGTCATAATTTACTGGTTACTGGTCACTGGTTACTGGTTACTGGTTACTGGTTACTGGTCACTGGTTACTGGTCACTGGTTACTGGTTACTGGTTACTGGTCACTGGTTCAGTATCTTTCCTTTTTGACTCTTTGACTCTTTGACTTTTCAACTCTTCGACTCTTTGACTCTTTGACTTTTCAACTCTTCTACTTTTCGACTCTTTGACTCTTCGACTTTTCGACTTTTTGACTTTTTGACTTTTTGACTTTTTGACTTTTCAACTCTTCGACTCTTTGACTCTTCTACTTTTCGACTTTTCGACTTTTTGACTTTTCAACTCTTCGACTCTTTGACTCTTTGACTCTTCGACTCTTTGACTCTTTGACTTTTCAACTCTTCGACTCTTTGACTCTTCTACTTTTCGACTTTTCGACTTTTTGACTTTTTGACTTTTCAACTCTTCGACTCTTTGACTCTTCTACTTTTCGACTTTCTTTAATCCAAAAATATGATTTTCTTCGTTATCTTTGTTTTAATTTGCATATTTTTAATAACCGG
>Ga0307992_1000663_pt1 | contig 21314 bp, 14 predicted proteins | sample EllFjometagen133_FD_203162 | JGI IMG/M metagenome (GOLD analysis project Ga0307992, IMG submission 203162) | Marine microbial communities from Ellis Fjord, Antarctic Ocean - #133 | ecosystem: Environmental > Aquatic > Marine > Unclassified | place: Southern Ocean | collected 2014-10-08
ACCATCTTTTTCGCTCAGCCTTTTACCGGCATCAAGCGCGATCTGCAGCTCTGATCCCGTGCCTATCAAGATCACATCCGGCATACCATCCGATGATTCCCACACTGTATATCCTCCCCTCTGCAGACCGTCCGCCGGGGCAAACTTCGAACGATCCAGAATCGGAATATCCTGACGGGAAAAAACCAGCGCGCTGGGGCCTTTGTCATTGAGCAAGGCAAATCGCCATGCCTCCACTGCTTCCGACGCGTCTGCCGGCCGTATAACCGTCAATCCGGGCATACTGCGCAGGCTCATCAGGTGCTCCACGGGCTGATGCGTAGGGCCATCTTCACCCACACCTATACTGTCATGGGAAAACACATAGATAACACGGACACCCATAAGGGCGGCGATGCGCATTGAAGGCCTCATATAGTCGGAAAAGACAAAGAATGTGCCAACAAAGGGAATAACCCCGCCATGAAGAGCCATACCGTTTGCAATTGCACCCATCGCATGCTCCCGCACACCGAAGTGCACGTTCTGCCCCCTGTAGCTCCATTCACCTCCTACCGCGCCAGGGACATCTTCCGATCCTGTTCCGGCAGGCTGAAAATCGCCGAACCCTTTAAGCCAAGCAAGCGTGGAAGGATTCAGGTCTGCTGTTCCCCCCATAAGCTCCGGCATACCGGGCGCAAGTGCCTGCAAAACCGCCTCGGACGCCTTCCTGGTGGAAAGAGCCTTCAGGTCGCCGCCAAATTCAGGGAGGGCCAATTCCCAGTCAGCGGGTAGTTTTCCATCCATCACACGCGCAAACTCGGTGGCATCCTCCGGACAGGTCTCCCTGTAACGTTCAAAAGTGGATCTCCACTCAGATTCCTGCTTCCGACCCTTCTCTACGGCACCGCGCATGTGTTCCAGAACATTTTCCGGAACAAGAAATTCCGGCTCCACCGGCCAGCCAAGATTCCCCTTAGCAGCGGCAACTTCCTCCACTCCCAGAGGCGATCCATGGCATGATGCGGTCCCCTGCTTGGCGGGAGATCCATAACCTATTATTGTGCTTATGCGAATTATAGAGGGACGTAACTGTTCTTCCTTTGCAGATCTGATCGCACTGTCTATGGAGTTCACATCGTTGCCGTCTTCAACATGCTGAACATGCCAGCCGGAAGATTCAAAACGCTTTTCCACATCTTCAGTAAATGAAAGTCCTGTTGAACCGGCAAGAGATATACGATTGTCATCATACAAAACAATAAGCCTGCCAAGCTGAAGGTGACCTGCCAGCGAACAGGCTTCACTGGATATTCCCTCCATGAAATCCCCGTCACCCGCAATGACGTAGGTATAATGATTTACAATCTTCAGATCGGCGCGGTTATATCTGGCGGCGAGATGGGCCTCAGCGGCGGCCATGCCGACCGCGTTGCCTATGCCCTGGCCGAGCGGTCCTGTGGTAGCTTCCACACCCGGCGTTATAGCAAACTCCGGGTGTCCCGGCGTCTTACTTCTCCACGTGCGAAAAGCCCTGATATCATCGAGCGAAAGGTCATAACCGGTCAGGTAAAGAAGTGAATAAAGCAGCATGGAACCATGCCCCGCGGAAAGGACAAACCGGTCTCTATCCACCCAGCCCGGAGCTGAGGGGTTATGTCTCAGGTGCCTCGTCCACAGGGTATAGGCCATCGCCGCGCCTCCCATAGGCAGGCCCGGATGTCCCGATTTCGCATTCTGTATCGCGTCAACCGCAAGAAAACGCAGTGTATTTATGGAAAGTTTCGCTAATCGTGTTTTGTCGTTATTACCCATTATAGATACCCGTCTCCAATTTTTCATTTTTGAGGGACAGCGCCCTTTTATTGCAGGGTAGATAAAAAGGGCGCTGTCCCTATTTACACTATTTACACATTAGGCAGAAAACATGCGTCCCTGCTTTTCTTTTTAGATAGTTTATCCTCGTACATGAGCTCGTCGGCTTTCTTTTTTACACCGTCCAGCCCGTCACCCTTGAAACATTCTGCCACACCGATTGATATACTGAGCGGAAAATCTGGATATCCTCTATTATGATTCTCCAAAGAATCTCTGAGGCGTACAAGGATCTCTTCCACCGTTGAAATACCGGTGCCCGGCAGAAGCACTGCGAACTCATCTCCCCCTATCCTGGCCGCAATATCATCGGCCCGAAAAACCGTGCCCAGAACCTGACCCACACGCCTCAGCAAGGCATCTCCTGCCTCATGCCCACCGGTGTCATTGACAGACTTAAGATCATCAACATCCAACATCACCAGGCTGACAGGAAATGTCCTGCCCCGTCCAAACCTGGACATCTCCTCCTCAAAAAAGCTCCTGCTGTAAAGACCGGTGAGAGAATCATGCGTATTTAGATATCGAAGCTGCTTTTCCACCTTTTTCTGTTCCGTGACATCGCGTATCGTCTCAATGGCTCCTGTCTTTTCCCCTGCAACGTTAAACATCGGAGCAACCTTGGTCCAAGCTATACCCTTTTTACCATTTAACCAGACATCGGGCACTTCAACGTTTATGGACTCTCCTTCTCTATTAACATTTAAATATAACTGCTCAATTTTAAAATCCGGGTTTAGCACAAAATCAACAAGTATCGGCCTTCTCTTCCCGAAAAAGGGAATTGCGTACTCGTAATTATCTTTTCCTACCATGTTATCCGCCTTTACACCTGTCATCTTTTCCATGGCGTGATTCCACGCCACAACCCTGCCGTTCGTATCCACTATCATGGTGGCATCCGGAAGAAAATCAATAATGGAGGAAAACCTCTGCTCCGACTCTATTATGGCGTTTTCGACTTCTTTTCTCTCTGTTATATCAATACAATTACCCAAAACAGCGGGTTCCCCCTTGTAACGAATGGGGGTAACAGACTCCATAACCCATCCATAATTATCATCTTTATTGAGCAACCTGAATTCATACGGGGTTTCACGTTTCCCTTCTAACATCTCCCTCGCATGTTTTCTCAATAATACCCTGTCATCCGGATGCACCAAATGCATAGTGCTTGTTCCGACCATTTCCTCCGAGGTGCATCCAAAATAGCTCACGGCTTTAGAATTTATGTACTGATATTTCCCTTTACAGGTGATATAAACTCCGGCAAAGGATTTTTCCGCAATATTTCTGTAGATCTTTTCGGCGTATCTCATATCGGTGACATCCCGAACTATACCTTGAAACCCGACGGGCTTGCCACTCTGATCCCGCATAAGAGATGCGTTTAATTCGCAGATCTTGATACTTCCGTCCTTTGTAATTATCTCATAGTCCGAGATTTCTGCGGGCTCTCCGGTCAAGTATACCTTACTGAAAATTTCATACATCCTCCTATAAGTTTCAGGTGTGGTGTATTCACGATTGTTCATACTGATAAGCTCATCCATTGAATACCCAAACATCCTGCATGTTGTGTTATTGCAGAAGGTAAAGTTCCCGGCAAGATCAACCTCAAAATAACAATCCTCAATATTATCAAGAATGAGCTGATATCGTGTTTCACTCTCCCGCAACTCTTTTTCGGTTTTTCTACAGACAGTCAGCTGTCTTTCCAGTTTCAGGGTTCGGCTGCGCAGATCAGGCACAGCACTTTCATACAGTGCTCTATCCTTTTTTTCTTTCACCATCTGCTTCCTCGCTTTCTATGAGAATATCGCCGCATTGGCTAAAAATCGATTCGCAAAAATACGTTAATTACTGAAATTCCCCTCAATGAGTTGCGGGGAATGCGATTGCTGTTCAATTCAAAGATGTCAGAAAGTACGCAAAACGAAAAAAATCTCTTTCCCCCTAATTGACCTCGTCTACTTGATTTTGCAGGAATTCTCAAGAAAAAACGTAAAAAGATCTGAAGAAGAAGTGCAACTTCTTCTATGGCAGGTTTCCACGGAATCACAGTACAACAATATGGAGACGTGAACGTATGGAATCTACATTATAGATTGCAATCTTGAAAACTGTCATTCATCAATGGTCTTGCTCTGACTAAAACTCCCTTTTTCGTGAAGGGAGTATAAAGACCCCCATTGTAAGTCAATGGAATACTGACTAGGACATCGGATATGGGGCACCGATGATCATAAAGGAAATGTTTCCGGGGATCCGGTGTATTGGGAGAGCGATTGGCTTTTAGACCGTTGGGCTACGCCGGGGTAGCTTTCCACCTAGAGCGTCATCGGTGGCTATGCCCCTACAAATCGGGCGTGCTTTCTTAATGGCTTGCCAAGGGGCATGATTCTCTTTGGCATGGCTGCATTCCCTGCTTTTTTCGGGGGCTTCTCATTTCGGTTGAGGACTTTTTAGGGGTAAATAGGCCCCCAAACTGCCGAATTTCTCTAAATTTTACGGCACACTGCCGGACGAATGACAAGAAAAAACCCGCTATTTCTAGCGGGTTTTGTACTTCTTTGGACTGTATTGGATTGTGCTCTGGGCGGCGTCCATCTAACAGACATTCTATGTTGTTAATATTATAGACAATAAAATAATAGGATTTCTGGGAGGCCCCCATAGAAGCCCCCAAATAGTGTCACTTATCAGGGTTTCGATAAGAAAATCCAACTTGCAAGACAAATTTTAATTCCTTCTTTCATACCTTCCTATGGCTTTTTTTATTATCAATCTCCGATGAACGCAGTATTTTGCAAACCGCTTCAGCTATTTCGTCGGCCTCCGTTGAGACTGACTTTTGCGGTGTTGCCAAACTTTGGATGATATCCCCCTGACGCTGGTATGCAACCTCTCCATAGTTCAGAAAGGTCGTCAAAACTTTCTCATGTCCCAGGTTCTGGCTCCACGCCTTAAACTGTTCCGGCGTATTGCAGACCTCTTCGCCGAGTTGGACAAGCGTATTCCTGAAACTATGGGGATTGAAATACGACAGCCCGGTGCTGACAAAGGCGTCACGAAAGATTGTTCGAATGGAAGAGGTGGTAGACCAGTGCTCCCGTTTTAAACCTGCCACTGCAAACTGTCGATCAGGACCTAGAGCTACCCGCGTCGCCGGGAACAGGGGATCATCATTGCCCCACATCTTCTCATCCCGGAGATACGATACCCACTCGGCTACAATTGATCGGACATTCTCCCCCACCGGAAAGAAGAAGGTAGTGAAGGTTTTACTGAATTTTGTTTTTATCTCTCGGGCATCCTGATTGATGCAACCCGTGGTCAGATCAACATGCTTGAGCTTCAACGAAGCAATGGCGCTGTCCCGCGCCCCCGTCAGCAGCGTGAAGGCCACAAGAGCACGATTTCTGCACTCAATTTCAGTTGTGATCTCCATGTTATTGATGACATGTTTTATCTGTTCCAGGGTTGGTGCTTTCTGTTGCCGTGTCGTGGTAGCAATCCGGGTGTCTTTGCTGGACAGATTGAAATACTCGGCATCAACATACTGTATACGAGACTTGTAGCCTGGTTGATAGGCCAGCCACTGAAAGAATCGTTTCAGTTGGGTAAGGGTCGCATGCAGGGTCGCCTTGCTCAGTTGCTGCCCGGACTGCTGTCCTTTTTGATCGGCTAGATACTTCTTGAAAGCAATGGCCTGTTGAAAATGAAATGCCTTGAAGGCGCGATACCTGGTATACTCTTCGAAGCGAATTAGAGCCTTCGCTGTCGCATCAATTGTTGCCTCACTGTACCGTTTAGCTTCCTTGAGAAAAGCAAAGTATTTTCGCTTGATTCGTTCATTATCTGCATTGTACTTTTTCATGGTCTGATATCTCCTATCTGAAGTCACTGTTTATGGAGGGGGTTAGAGCTCTCTATTAAACGTGAAAGCCCTTCCGGGAATCTGATGTCCACTTTCCCGTGAAACTCCCCAATTCTGGCCAAACTGACGTGTCGGTTCATCAAGGAATTGCAGTCCGGGCAGATGGCAACAAGGTTGCCAAACTTTTCGGTAATGGGAGAATAATCCGCCATACCGCCAGCAGGGAGTTTCGGAGCGCGACAGCGGACGCAATAGAGTTCCCCCGGCTTACATTTCTGCTTGTTTTTCACGCGACGAGCCTTCAGAAATTCCACCAGGACATGACCAAGAATCAGCATTGGGCGCTTGTCATCGATAGTGTTCAGCCCATCTTTGATCCAGTGGCGCACGGTATTTTTGTGCATTCCGAAAAGAGAAGCTATCTCCTCCACTATATAGGCTCGATGGATTTTTACGAGACGGTGGTTGGGATGACGTCTTTTCATCGTTCCCACTCCTTCGTCTCCTTGCGGGCAGCTTCCAGCTTCGTCACCAGAACCCGGATCTCGTCATCTGTGTTCCCGGCAATGCGCGCCGTGTTGATAGCTTCTACTTCGTCGGAGGGCCATCCGACCGCCCGAGGACCGAGGGACACCGGTTTTGTCCACAATCCTTGTGAGACCCGCAGATAAATGGTGGAGCGGGAAAGCCCCGATGCAAATTTGACGGCTGGGATTCTCAGTATAGTACGCTTCATCTTTAAACCTCCTTGAGGGGTATTGGAAATCTTTAGACAAAGCGTAGATGTGCGATTTGGGCGATACAATACCCGGGCAAGGGCACGCCTTGGACAATCCATTTCTTTCAATATCAACTAGTTGAAGCTGTAAGGATATGAGTGCCAGAATAGGCACAATTGAGACTTCACTGCGAAGAGTGTTAGAAAATCAGGGGTTTACCATAAGGCGAAGTTGGGCGAAAAGATTCCGCCCAACTCTTTTGGGATTTATCAGGTTTCTAGCGAAATTTTGTTTTAAAAATTGATAATCCGATATGAGCACTTCATCTACTTATGAACGCCCTTGACTGTAACGAGAGATTACCGAGTATTTATTGTAGTCAACATCTTGGGCTGCTGCGACTGTATAGCATATTTCAATTGGTACTGTTCAGCCAAGATCAAGGAAAATGCAGATGGTCCCGATTATTGTCTCCACCTTGTGGAAAAAATAATTGACATACAAACGGGACTGTTTTAGATTGAAATGCTTAGAAAGTTGTGTCTTATCAATTATTAATGATAATTCAATTCATTTGTGTTTTGCCAGCTAATTAATTAGGCATCTTTTTTGACTGTTAACCCAAGAAAATGGAGAACCGAATAATGAAATCAGCAGTTAGATTAAACTATTGCATCCGTCTTGTTTTACTTCTTATCACCTGCTTTGGGGTCGTATTGTTATCACCGGGCCCATCCCGGGCCGCCTTTTCCAATGTGGACCTCACGGACACCACCATGGGAACAAATGGCATTGTCGACCTATGGGGCAGCGCGGCCAACGACGTCTATGCCGGAGGAGCCTGGGCCCATCTTGTGCATTGGAATGGTGCGAAATGGGAAAACGTGAGCACCCCCATAGGGGGGGCAAATTGCATTTGGAGTGTATGGGGTAGCGGGGCCGACGATGTCTATGCCGGAGGAGCCACGGGCAGTCTTGTGCATAGGGGTAGTACGGGCTTTTGGGTTGTCGTGAGCACCCCCATGGGGACAAATGATAAGGATATTTACGCCCTATGGGGCAGCGGGAAGAACGATGTCTATGCCGGAGGTCAGGGAGGCGATCTTGTGCATTGGAATGGGACGAACTGGACGCACCTCAGCACCACCATCACCACCATGGGGCCAAATAATATTCTCGGCATATGGGGCAGCGGGCCCAACGATGTCTATGCCGGAGGAGCCTCGGGCCGTCTTGTGCATTGGAATGGTACGGGCTGGGCAACCGATTCCCTCACGGGCACCAACATAGAGACAAATAAAACTGCTATTCAAACCATATGGGGCAGCGGGGCCGACGATGTCTATGCCGGAGGAGACGGGGGCCATCTTGTGCATTGGAATGGTGCGAAATGGGAAGACGTGGTCACCAACATGGGGTCAAATGCTATTCGCGGCATATGGGGCAGCGGGCTCAACGATGTCTATGCCGGAGGAGACGGAGGCCATCTTGTGCATTGGAATGGTGCGAAATGGGAAGACGTGGTCACCACCATGGGGGCAAATAGAATTTGGGGCATATGGGGTAGCGGGGCCAGCGATGTCTATGCCGGAGGAGACGGGGGCTATCTAATAAATGGCTATTTCACAGCAGCAGCACCGCCTGCCGCGACATTTACAGTAACCACTGAGAATTCAGGCACAGAAACCGCAGGGACCGCTTTCAGCGTGACCCTGACCGCCAAAGATGGTGATGGCAATACGGCAACCGGATATACAGGTGCTCACAGTGTAGCCTGGACCTGGACTGCAACAAATTCCCCTGGCTCCAACGCTCCCAATAAACCAGGCGATGGAAACCAGACCTTTACAGCAGGCGTTGTCACGGTAGCGGGATTTACCCTTACAAACTCAGGAGAGACACCAACCATAACAGGCACCGCCGGTAGTGTGAATGGCACCAGTGCCGCCATAACCGTGAACGATGGCGCCCTCAACTATGTAAAGGTCAGAGACGCAGCCGGAGGCGGAGGTGCTGAGGTAACCACCCACAGTATGACCGCTGATCAAACATATGTCGTGTATGCCGCGGGCTATGATCAGTACGGCAACTACATCAGCGACCAGTCGGTCAGCTGGACAGCCACAGGAGTATGCAGCGGCAAACTGAGTCCTGCAACCGGAACATCCACCACCTTTACGGCAGTAACATCAGGTATCGGAACCATTGTTGTTACGGATTATGGATCCATAACCGGGGATGCAACCGGAATAATCACCGTAGGCGCGATCCTTCCCACAGTAACCACGATTGCCGCCTCTTCAATCGCTGCCACAACTGCCCAAAGCGGTGGCAATGTAACCTCTGACGGCGGATCAGCGATAACCGCCAGGGGAGTCTGCTGGAGCACATCGGTAAATCCGTCAACCGCCGACAGCCATACCACAGACGGCACGGGGACAGGGACATTCACCAGCAGCATTACCGGACTTCTTGCCAACACCACCTACTATGTGAGGGCATACGCTACCAGTGCATTCGGGACCGCATACGGTGATGACGTAAGTTTTACGACCAGCAACGACGGTACCGGCGTGCTTCCCGGAACCCAGAATGCCGGACCGAACGGTGGTGACGGAAACGGAGATGGAATTTTAGACAGCAAGCAGACAACCATCGCCTCCCTTCCTGCGGCAACCGGCGGTGGCTACATAACCGTGAGCTCAACAAGCCCCTGCAACCAGATTGAACAGGTAACGGCCTATACCTATGAATCAGTGGGCATAAACGATCCCGGTCACAGCTATCCTTTCGGCCTGGTTGGGTTCAGATTTTCCTGTTCTCCGGTAACGGTGAAGATCTACTACCATGGGGTCGAAAGTCTTGACGGATACATCTACCGGAAGTACGGTGCTACCCCGGCTGACTGGAACACTTCCATCTGGTACACAATGACGGGAGTAACCTTTGGCACAGAGGAAATAGGAGAAGAAACTGTTCCCTATGCGCAGTTTGTCCTGACTGTGAGCGAACTGGGTGACGACACGAACGGTCTCCCGATTATTGACCAGGGAGGCCCAGAACTGTTTGATCGCACTTCAATTCCAACCCTTTCCGAATGGGGAATGATTCTTTTTGCCCTCCTGCTGGCAGGAACGGCGGTTGTGTTTATGAGGAGAAGAAATATGACCGCATAGCAATTATCCGGCAGGCAGCCGGAAAGCAGAAAAGGTCAGGGCAGCCCTCCTATGGTACTGGCCTTTTTATTAACACTCTTCGCAGAATACCCCGCGGCTTGCCGCAGGGAACTTCACTTTCCGAGATACCCGGATATACCAAGCCAACAACAATGAGGAAAATAGAACTGAACATTTCAGGAGGAAGAAACCCTCGGCCTGGACGAACGGGAAACAAGCTGTTAGGTAGTAGCATGTTTCATCCGGCATTCAATGATTTGGCCCGATCAACCACAGTGAAGCTTTGTATTTGAAAGAGTGGGTATTGCCTGCATCCCGTTTTGATTGAGTACAGGAAGTTATCCCTACCATGACGAATTATTTTTTCATCTGTTTGCGGATGGTTTCGGAATCGCGACCATGAGCAATGTCCATCTTGGCAATCTGCCGTGAGCACCAAACGTCGGACATGTCAGGGCGTTTTTTTCGCAATGCACGATATTCCTTCCGCCAAGTCTCATACATGGCTTGTGTATCCAGTTTGCGGGCTTCGAGCCTGACGTTGCTTGGCGTGTAGCGATTATCTGCCGTCAAAGCTGCATCAACCAGCCTTCGGATCTGGGCAGCATCGAGCAAATACACACCGTCGTGAAATTCAACGAACTCGGCTAACGAAACCATGTTGTTCCCGGCTACCAGATCCACTGTGCCTGAGGCTGTGAGGCACAGCATATGACTGCCCTTATCTCCGAGGACCATGCCAATTTCCCAACGGCCCGCACTATCCGTTTGCCTGGCAGGACGGCGGAGGTCAAGGCTCGATGCGGCAAAAGCGGACACCAGATCCCCACTGCACTGCCACTGGATTAACCTTTTGGGGGAAACCGTCACCCGATTAATATCGCTCCGCTTATCGCAGACAATAAATGAAGACGGGTGGCCTACTGTTGCAGGAAGGGTATGCACCGGCATCACACAATTGCGTTCACAGCCTGGACACGTCGCGCTGGTGGCCGGGCGTGCTTTCACAATCAATCTCTGTTTCTTCATGGCCCTGACCGCTTCATGGGACCATTGGTGCAATTCTTCGGTACTTATCAAAATTGCACCACCATTATTAACACCCACCCGCTCCAAAAGCTCAGACAGAGTATGGATCGGCGTCATATTAAAACAGGATTCTATCACTCAGCGCGCTCCTCCGGTTCTTTGGGTTCAATCCCTGAACTCACCAGCATAGCACGCAGTTTCAGGCCGAGCTTGTCGTATTTGAGCGAGCAGGAGTTTGGATAGGTAATGCGAATGGTCACCCGTTTCGCCGGCTTGTCAGGATCGACCACAACCGAAACCGCCAGGTCCGCCTGGGTGAGGTTATACATATTCAGCGATATCGTTTTCCCCACCTGGTCAAGCAAGGCATAAACGGCATCTCGATCTTCGGACGTATCGGCTTCCAGCGTAATGCGATCCCCTTTGTTTGCCCTCGAAGAAAGCCGTAGCATCTTCACCGCCACCTCCTCGATGCCGCTTCCAGCATCGTAGGTGAAATTAAAGCTTCTCCGGAGCAGCGGAGAAAGGTCGTAGATGCGTTCGTCCTTTGGATCAGGTGGCAGTCTGTCCAGCTTTAGTATCGCTGTTGCGAACATTCCTTGGAGTGGTTCAATGGCCTTGTAAGAACCTCGAAAGCTTAGATCGAGGGAACCCTCCTTTTGCGAGTACACATAAATGACCTCGAAGGCCGGGTTATGCGGCCGACGGTCAAACTCACCATCTACCCACTCGATACTTTGTTGCGAATAATCTTCGGGATAAGCGAAATAATAATCAAGCTCCCCCCGGCGGAAGGGTTCTACAACACAATTTTTCCCCCGGCCCTCGGTGTGGTGGAAATAATGACGGATCAGTGCGGCCAGTTGCTGAAGGCTGTCCTCGTCCACAGCTGCTATTCGGTGCTGCATATTTTTACGCTTGCGCCAATAGGAAAGCGTATCCGCATGATAGAAACGCGTCGCTCCTCTCCAGAAAGGATTGTGATCCAAAAAGGCGATCATCGCCCGCTCATAGTGATTGGATAGTGCCGAGAGCATTTCAACAAAAGACGCGAGGGCATTGGGGTCTTCCCGTATTTGCCAACTCGCCTCGTCAATAATTGCCCGAAAGCCCTTTTCACAACTCAGCTCGAAAATGTCCTTAAACTCGGCATCCATTTCATTTCGCTGATCATCCGGCAGGGACAGCCAGGCGGCAAACAGCTCATCGGGTTTGCCCTCCTTCATGGCGGCGAAATCAATGTTGTCAAACAACCTCCGCCCCTGGAAGTAACGAGCGAGCAGGGCATTCGGCATTTGTCGTAGAAAGCTTCTTGTTGAATAGTGTCTGGCCATACAATTCCTCCTCTTGTTTGTTTTTTTATACAACATTATAAAGGTGACACGATGCTCACCATCCACATTTGCCATCAGCATGTTCACAATTCTTTGCCTAAGGGTAAAAACTATTTCACCTTTAGCTCAAAGTGATTGCACCCCACATCGACTTTGTGCGGGGGTATTTGCTTATCCTTTCTTCCATGCTTTGAAAACCACGTGCAGACACCCAGGAACATATCCTGTCTGGTAATGTCTTGATATCTGCAGTTCCAGCAGCTTCTCCCGCTGTCGTGTAATGATACATTACTCTCCTTTTCTGCTCCCATTCTTGACCCTCCGTAAATAAACCATTGCAACCCGCAATCGTTTCTCTATCTCAACCCGATGATTCAGAGAAGCAGCCCTGTGGGTAAGATACCAAGTAATCACGTTGTAGAAAACCCATAGACTCATTACCGGAAAGTGATCCTGATTATAGCCATTCGTGTCTTGGTCAATTTTATACCCTATTTCCTCCATGGCATTTTTCCCAAATTTCATGGTTTTCATAACTTGCTTGTATGTTGCTGGATTCAAGGGGATTTGATCCAAATCCTTCCATTTCCCGGTCTGTTTTTGGAATCGCTTTGTTGCGGTTGCCATACTTTGATCAATATTCAGATTATCAAGTTCATATACGTGACGTTTTCTAATATGTAATATCTTTTCCCCAACAACCAACCCGTTTGTACATACGAGTCGTATAGCACCCAAAATAACTGTAAAAGGCCAAGTAACATCATAGCTGTTTGAGAGATGTATCTGGAGGTTGACAATATCCCCTTTTGCTATCTCAGCAGCTATTCTGGGAAAGGTAAACGTGCAGCGCATTCGCCCCCCATCATTGAAAAAATTCACCTTCAGATCATAACTGCCCAGGTCCTTGTTTGTGGTAATTATCGATTCAATCTGTTCAATTGCCTGTTGGTGGGTTATGATTTTATAGTCGTTCGAGACGATGGAAAACACCTTACCCGTGTCTGAATCAACGATTGCCTTGTACCCCTTTGCAGTCTGAGGCTTGTTCTGAGAACCCCAGGATACCGGCTGTTCGATGACTTTGGGGAACCGTGGGTTTGTATTATGTTGTGGTTGATGTGGGTTCAGCATTTTTATTCCTCCTTTCGTGATGATATAGAAGTACTTATTTCCTTATATGCTTCAGAAACCCTGGGATAAATATGAGTATCCCGATCGCCAGAGCCATGAATACGCCATGCCCATCTTGAAAATACCTGTAAATAAGGTAGCCCGGAGTAATCACAAAGATTCTATAATTATGAATGCGGTCCAGTACATAATTTCACCTCCTTTCAGCATTTCCACAGTTCAAAGTTTTCAAGAACCTGATCATTCCCCCACCTCTCCCGTACCTGCCACCTGGCCTGTTCTCTTTGAAACAGCAATCCAGGAAGAACTTCCTACCATACAGGCCTGCCACGAACCCCGGTAATAGAAAAAATGGTACTCATTACAATGACCACTGAACCAATACAATTGGAGGCGTTCAACTTCCTCCACTGGAATTGCCCTGAGCTCTATGCAAGCGGCAAGATATGACCGTGCTGCTGCCATGGCTGCTTCTCTGTTCATATCTTTCCTCCCCAATGCCCCGCATGGCCCCTTCTCCTGTTTGCTCTGCCTGCCCTTATCGCCTTGTCCGTCTATCCAACTACTCTATCTGGTTGAACACCTTCTCTGCTACCTGGCGCTGCTGCCCGTTCATTCTGATCTCCCCGACCACTCTCTGACCTGATCCAGAGATTGTGGCTTATCGATGCGAATAATATTACCCGGATCGACCGAGTCATTTTCTGGCAGTGGATTCTGTCTCCTGGCTTTGCCAAACTGGATAACACTTTTCAGCTTGTTCAAAATATCCGAGCCGAGCAGAGACTTACGGTCGGAATAGTAGTCGAACCAGGGCAGACCATGCAATGAGTATTGCTTGGCAGTCGGTGCCTTGGTTGAAGGATGATTCCCGGTGATGGCGCGCCAGGCTTGTGAATTGGCGAGGTGGACAAAACAGCGGCTGGACGTGTTCAAGTCCCACTCTGACAGATCAAAGTGATCCTCGTATATCTCCTGGCGAATCCGTCCACCTGCTGCCATGCCCATACCTTTCTCTGCTACAGAAAGCATGGTTACCGTTCCAGATCCACCACGCAGGTATAGAGGTTTCTCTATTATAGGGGGTTTCCGGGGCCAGCGTTTTTCAAAGGCCTCTTTTTTCATGGGATACACGGCAATCTGCAAGCCTCCCACGTCTTCACTCCCGGTTATTTGCCCTTCGGCACTGTACCCTTCCCCTAGCGGCATCGCCACGAACTGGCGGATAAAACCTTTATCAACACTGTATCCGTCAAGCCACGGCTGCCCCGGGACAACCATATAATCCTGCGGGTCTCTTGAGATACCATTTGACCAGAACTCACCGGTAATAGCATTCATCTTGCCCGCCGCTACCTTGACGGCAAAGGGATAGCGGACTTCATGCTCATCTACATACGATGATGTAAAATCGATCCACATGGCTTCGGACTGGTACATGGGCAACATCACCCCGCCGTGCTCGTTCCAGCTTTCCGGAACGACCTGTCGGGAGTCATCTACATGCTCAAGGGGAAAGAGTCCAAGGCCCGGGGGGAGAGGATAACTCCTCCCATCGTCAGGAACCCGCAACGTCTTCATGAAAGAAATGATCAGCTTTGTTCCATGAGCCACTGTTCCAGGAAATGTACACACCAATGAGTCGTTTCTGAGTTCTATCATGTTCCCTCCCATTCATAATAACCGTAAGTTTTCTGTCAAATGTCACCAGTTCCCGTCTCTTACCTCCCGGACCAGACGAAGGACCGCATGGTCGGGCATCTTCCTCATTTCCCTGATAAGCTCGGCGAAAAGCTCCGGGCGTTTTCGGATTATCTCCTGGATGTCCGAGGAAACTTTTCCGCTTAAAGCAAGAAAGAAATCGGGATTTTCACCGAGATCGAGACTCAAGGCTCTGATTTTTCCCTCGGAAAGAGGGGCCGGGAGTCCCCGCTCAATCTTGCTCAGATACGAGGGCTCAATCCCGACCCTTGCCGCCACCTGGCGCAAAGAATACCGCCTATCCTTCTCCTTCAAGGCTTCTCGTTTTTCACGAATGTATGGTCCAAATATATTGCTCATGGTGGTATTGTGTACTACTCAGTACACAAAGTCAAGAAGATTTCACTCTCGATAGAATTTAAACCTTACAAAAGGCATGGCAGACAAGAAGATATATTGGGCAAACAGAAGCCCCAGATGAAAATGACTAAAGCGCCAGAGACTTCTGCAATACAGATAGGACCGGAAAGGCTTGGCCTATTTGGGAATGTGGGAAAATAATTTAAATTCCTAACACTGTGAGTCATCGGACGCCAAGACCATGTGATAATTGTTGAGATCTTACCTCTTTATTTTTTTAGTTTCCATTTGTTCGCTTTCCCTCATAAATCGTTCTATTGCTTTTTGGCATAAATCGATCTCTGCGCCATCAGGTTGAACATCAATGGCACCCAAGAAATACGATTTTCCATCCAGTTCTTTTTGCTTAGCTCTTCGCACTATTTCCCAAAGGATGGGTTTTAGCTTCTGGTAAAGTGAATCGGTTAGCTCGATAGAGTTGTTAGATAAAGGATAAACCAGCGATTCGCTTTCAATCTTCGGTGGGCGATCTTCATCCTCGCTGACAATTATTTTTACCCAGTAATTAAGGAGTTCTTGGATGTTTTTTTTACTTAAGATTCTTCCCTCTCGCAACCTCGCTAGGTACTTTTCCTTCAACCTCTCCTTTAAGCGTCCTTTCAGTTTCTCCTTTGAGGCTTTAGAGTTCTTTATAGATTCTACAAGTATTTTTTGTATAATTGGTTTGCACCCTTGTATTTTTTTATCAATTTTTTGTTCAGTTTCTATATCTGGAGGAGGACCTATAGGTATATAGATACGAATTTTGTCATCATCTTTTCCTACTCCCATAACACCTTGAGCGACCATATCTAAGAATCCCATTACATAATCAAATATGTCATCATCGCTTTTCCACTCTTTGGAAAAGATTTTTTTATTAATATCCTCTTCTCTGTCGCGAAGAAAACAAAAAATGAGAAATTCCATACTTCTATCGGTAAATTCTAAAAACCTAGTGTAGTATTCAGGTCCTACCTCAATTGTTGCGTCTATGTTGTCTTTTTTGTCAATATCCTGCATTATATTAATCAATTCTTGATTATATTTTTTCATGATCCTCTTTCCCGGGGTTTTCTTTTAACAGCTAAAGCTGTTTTATTTGCTCTCTAGAATCGGTTTTAGAATATCCGGGCTTTTCTCTGCAAAGCTGTTCATTCGTTTTACAATCTCGCTGGCAGGGTTTGACCAGCGTTTGTGGAGTACTTCAATTACATTTTCTTTTTGCTCGTTCGGCAGCTGCTCAAAATCGTCTTCGCCCAATACTTCTTTTAAATCCTGTTCAACAAATTTCAGGATGTCGATCTCTTTTTCTTTCATATGGTCGGGGAAGTAGAGTTCAAAGACGAGGGCGTTTATGGTATTTTCTAATGAGTTAGGGAAAATATCGGATGTAGTAAATAATAGCATGTTTACAATCACAATAAATATTTGTTGTTTCCCTTTACCAATTACTTTAACAGGCAAGTGATAATAATGATATATTTTAGCTTTTGTAAACGCTCCAGATGTTTTTGAAAATGTTTGAATATTCATTAAAAACTGAAATAATGTTGAATTAAGAAGAGATAGAATAAATTCTATCTTAAACTCATTATTTATTAATATCCCATTGTATAACGAGGACATTATGTAAAAGTTATTTATATCAAGAGTTGCTATTATCTTATTCCCAGCCTCTCTTAACAATATTTTGGGCTGTTCAAATATCTTAGGTGTTCTTGGACATGCTAAATGTTTTCCATAGTAGATAAATAATTCAGGATTTAGAATTTTCCATTTTGCGATATGCTTCCCACCTAAGATAGGTTTATAATTTATATCCTTTTTTTTATTTACAATGTATTTTTTATCATTCCCCGATTTTATTGCTTGGCGTAAATCTATTATGTCATTAAATAAAACCGCATTTTTGTTAATTTCTTTAAGTAACCTTCTGTACATAAAATTTCTTATGGCAAAAGAGCGGTATGGTTGATTTTGAAAAAACGATCTTGGTACGTACGCATAATCATGTACTAACTTCTTTGATACCGAACATTTTATATTATAGTCGTAGGGTGTGAAATTGTTTTCAACTGCTAGAATCATGGAATGAACAACTGCAGAAGAGAAAATCTGATCATCTAATTCAATTAATAAATCTAGTTTATACGATTTCAGTAGTTTCTCTCTTGTTTTCTCTTCAAAGTAATTATCCATGATTGTTGAAGGAATTATATAAATCAAGTATCCTTTTTCACTAAGGAGAGTAAGGCCTTTGTGGATAAATAAGCTGTACGAATCTATTTTAAATTGAGAATCAGGAAATGATTTTTTCATTCTTCTTTTCTCATCCTTATTAAAACTAACTCCATACGGCGGATTCCCAATCACCACATCAAAACCATCCCTGATATCAAACATCCACTCCGGGTCAAAGAAGGGGGACGAAGCATTCTGGTCATAAGGATCCCAGCTTGCCAGTTGACGCGCGGCTTTATTTTCCCAACCTCCTTCTATCAATAGCTCTGCAATTTGATCTCGCAGTGTTTTGTCTTCGTCTCTTAACTCTCGTTTTCGTCCTGGAGATTTTGAGCTGAAGAGTTTATGCCGAACTTTTTTGAGATTGTTTTCCAGCTTTTTTATTTCGGGATTGTCAAACAGCTCTACTTGCTCCTTGGGTTTTTCTATTCCAATAAGTGTATTAGCGGCCACAAATTTGGTTTCCAGGTTCGGCAGCGGCCTGATCCCGAAGTTCTCTTTGGTTTTATCTACGCGCTGGTCAACTATTAAAGAAATAAAGAAACGGAGTTTGCTTATCTGGGCAGCAATAGACTGAATATCAACGCCATAAATACAATTCTCAATCAGATAAAGCTTTCGTCCATAATCCAGTTCATTGTTTTCAAATGAATCCTCAATATCCCTTATCTGTTCTCTGAGCTCATTTACAATACTTTGACTTCGTGCACTGTCTTCAATCTCTTCCGCTTTTTCAATAGCTTCAGTCACCTTGTCAATCTGCCGTTGTTTCCACTGTTCATTACCGGGGTCGAGTTTATGGAGAAGATGTACCATTTTTTGCAAGATGCCCATGGGGAAAGCACCGGACCCGCAGGCGGGGTCAAGGATTGTGCAATCGTCTATAGCCCTGATAATCTTTTCTTTAATTTTGTTTTCCTGAAAAGGCTGAATAGTATCAAACGAGATTAATTGACGCAGCTTTGGGTCTAATTCATCAGCATCTTCAATGTCTCCGGAAAGTTTGTTCTTGAAATAGGCTATGAGACTTTCATCCACCATGTAGTTTACAATTTCTCTCGGTGTATAAAATGAACCGGTCTGTTTTCTGGCTGTGGTTTTTGTCTCCGGGTTGTAACTTGCGAGTAGATTTTCGAATACTCTGCCCAATAACTCCGGGTCAAGAGCTACATCTTCTTCGATGGGTGTATTCTCAGTAATGGTAAATTTATAAGAATTGAGAATATTGATCAGTCCTCTAACTGGGGCCTCTTTACAGGCTTTATTGTTACTGCCATAGTCCTCTCTTAAGTCAACCGGCTCTTCGGCTCCAAAAAATATATAATCGGGAACCACCAACTTATTATCATTTCTGTCAGAAAAACCATCTTGATATATAATTACGTCCCCGCCCCGCTTGCCTTTCAATTCCGGATCAGGTTGGTCCAGGCATTCAAACAACCCGCCATTCATAAACGGAACGATATCTTCAACAAGTTTTATAAACTTGCCGGGATTTTTGAGACAGCTCTCATAGCGCATCAAGTTTGTAACATTCATATGCTGCTTGTCTTTACGAAACTCTCTTTTCCCTCTGATCTGATTAAGGGTGGCAAAAAAGAGGTTTTGTAAAACAGCCTTGTAGTATGTACTGCCTTTGGTTTGCTCTTCGAATAGATCGCCTAATCTTTGTGGATGAAATTCTTTTAACAGAGCCTCTTTGATATATGTCGTATCAAACAGTTCTTCCGGTATAAGACCTTTTTCTTTCACAAACCAGACAAAGAGAAGGCGGGTCAAAAGACGAATAAGATTTTTCGCGTTATGCTCTTTAACCCTCTCGTTTTCCTTGAATAGCCCATTCTGATCTGCCTGAAGAGAAGCACCCGGAAAGGTTACTTTCTTTAATGCCCAGAAATACCAGTTGGAGAGTTCTTTATAGAACTCCCGGTTAAGAACAGATACGTTAAATACTTCCTGCCAGTATTTATAAAGTTTATCAAAAGAATCAACAGCATTTCTGCCGGTTCGCGTAATCGTCAGTTCTTGAAGGATTTTCAGGTGACCGGTATGAGGATTGCTTACTTTCACGTCCCGGAGCAGGGAAACTTTCCCCGCCTTTTCACCTTCGCGCCATTCCTGTTTGTATTTTTGTCTTTCCGCGTTCGCAAAAGCAATATATTGATTATATCGGAAAACAACCACGACAGGCGTATAGTGAAATTCCCGGTTGAACGCTCGGGTAATTTCGGCAAGCTGTGATCTGGTGGGAAGCAAGCCGTTTTCCCGCTCTTTAAGTGTAACACCAAAAAGTAAAATAGCATCGTAATCGTATTTTATTTCCGAAGTATCGATGCTTTTGTTTCCTTCAAAAGCGGCATCATCAACAATCCCGAGGTAGTAAACATCTTCCATCAACTTAAATGCAGGATTGGCTTCCTTGAATGTATTTGTAAGAATGTCCCGCGGCCTTGCGGGTTCTTCTGATATATAATCTACAGGGATATTCAGATCTTCAAATAATGTTTTTAAAGCCGGGTAGAAATTATCAATATTTTCAAAGTAGTCCAGGTGCATATTAACCCTCGCCTTTACTCACCAGAAACCATGTTATCAGATCAAAATTATCCGGTTTGTATTTATCATCTACCTTTATATTTTGTTTTAACCTTTTTATCGCGGAACTGTCTCCGTGTTTAATTTTTGAGAGCAGGTCCTTTGCTTTGCTGCCCATACGGGTTTTTACAGTACCGTCTTCCTGTTGCTCATCTTCGACGGCCTGACTTCGCAACCAGTTATTCACCGAATGGACAAGTTCATCAATGGCCTGTTCTTCACCTTTTTCCACTGCCTCGGGTACATACCTGCTCTTTTCTTTATGTGTAGCCAGGGCATCCAGCACTTCCTTTTGATTCAACAAAACAGGGTTCCCGTTCATATCGATATATATTAAGTCATAGGTCTGGTATTGGTGCTCTGTTGTTTTGGATGATCTTGCAGGATAGCCCAATAACGCGATTATTCCATCGTCAGGGCAAACCTCCTTTTCAGCTTTGAAGCCTGTGTAAACGCCTCGGGGCATTTGCTCATATCTTTTTTGGTCCTTTTTTAGCTCTTCCAGTAAATCCTGCCTGTACCTTTCCAACGAAAGATCATCAAATCCCAGGCCATGCTCGCTTACTTCTATGTCTTCCCATGATGTTTGCATTTGCTCCATCATTCTTGCTTTCATTTTGTTTTCAAGATTCTCGTCCTTCGCCATTTCGGCAAACGTATCAGAAAATTCCAGGTTGACTTCAGAACCTGCCAGTTTCATGGCTGCCATACGATGTTCGATTCTTCCCTGCAAATTCAAATAAGAGTTTATGTTATTTGACGGCCAGAAATTGATTCCGAATATTTTACTGTTTGGGGAACCAAGTCTATCAATACGCCCCATCCTCTGGATGACTCTTACCGGATTCCAATGTATGTCGTAGTTAATAACCATATCGGCATCCTGCAGGTTTTGTCCTTCGCTTAAAACATCGGTGGCAATCAAAATATCGATAGGTTTTTGGATTTGCTTATAAGTTTTCTCATCATTCTGGTAAAGCCAGTTTATCCACTCTTCATAAGCTTTTCTTTCAGAAATACCTTCAGAGCTTGGTTCAAAGTCCCACTCCTTTTCTTTAAACAATTTGGTAAAAGGAGTAAATCGCTCCAGGATTGGTTCAAAATTCTTTGTTTCAGAATCCGAATCGTCAGTTCTGGAACCGGTTCCACTCACAAGAGCTATTCTGCTGAAACCTCGTGCTTTAAGCTGGTCGAAAAGATATTGCGCGGTATCCCTGTAGACAGTAAAAATCACGACCTTTTGATTGTG
>Ga0307992_1000664_pt1 | contig 21299 bp, 19 predicted proteins | sample EllFjometagen133_FD_203162 | JGI IMG/M metagenome (GOLD analysis project Ga0307992, IMG submission 203162) | Marine microbial communities from Ellis Fjord, Antarctic Ocean - #133 | ecosystem: Environmental > Aquatic > Marine > Unclassified | place: Southern Ocean | collected 2014-10-08
AAGATAATGTAGAACGAAATTCATCGGTTAATGTAATTTGTGACAGATCGTCTGTTTTTTTCTTAGGAAATGACCGGAACATATTTATAAATATTAAATTTTTAATTATTCTTGTTGAAATTCTAAAGTTAACGTTAGAGGTCAACTTTTAATATATACCTGATTTGAAATAAAAGATACCTGACGCCGTTTTTTTGCCTCACCTTTTTTTGCTATATAAAAAACTATAAAGTACCTTTTTCGGCAAAACTATAATAGTTATTTGTAGTCACTATCATATGATCCTGTACCGATATGCCTAAAATTTTACCGGCCTCGACTAACCTTTTTGTTGTAATTATATCTTCTTCTGACGGTATAGGATCTCCCGAAGGATGATTGTGCGCTACGATAACATAAGATGCACTTTTTAGTACAGCATTATTAAATACTTCCCTTGGATGCACGATACTTGCATTCAAGGAACCGACTGAAACATTTTCATATAATAACTTGTTTCGTGTATCAAAGAATAAAATTGCAAAATGCTCTTTTTTTTCCTTTCCAATTTTTTCTTTAAGAAATTCAAACAACATTTGCGGTGTGCTTAGTTCCTTCTTCAAAATAATTTTTTCTTTAGCATAGACTTGTAAAATATTCTGAAAAATTTTTACCCCAATCGCATTTGATGGTCCAATCCCATTTATTTGCATGAGTTCGTTAATTGACGCATCAAGTACTCCGACTATATTACTAAATTTTTTAATAGCTTCTTTAGCCATTGGTTTACAATCTTTGCGTGGTGTATTTAGGGAAAGAAGTAATTCAACAATCTCATAATCCGCAAACCCATCAAAGCCGGTCTGTAGAAACCTTTCTATCAGCCGACTTCGATGTCCAACTCCTCTATGCTGACTTTCTATTGTCTTTTTATTGTCACTCATTTGTCGATATTAAACGATGCCCCATCTGAAATATTACTGTACCGAGAGCTATTATTGTTAATACTCCTTAAATGATTTCTAAAATATTCTTGCGTCTCAGGATCTATAGAATATACGTAACAACCTTTCATTCCTCTTGTCATTAAAGTTCTATATGTGTTTTTTATAATTATATCCGCTGTACTGAGTGCATCTGGTTTAGTGTCCCTTATATCTTGAGTTATTCCCCAAAGTGATCTGTCAGTAGAGGCCCTTTTTGTTCCATCCGTAATTACTTTTCCATTTCTAATAATTAGATCTGGACCAATAATCACACCCACATACTCCAATTCTAGTCCTTGGCACGTATGAATACATCCAACTTCACTAACTGAATTTGGACGAATAATCCATGTCTGCCCATGTTTTTTCAGATTCCATCTAGCTGAATAATTATCTATAACTATATCTTTTAGGTTGGGATTATTTTGGCTGATCCACTTCCAACAATAGCCTGCAACCATTCTAGATTTTTTATTTTTTTTGTTTAAATCTATTATTTCATTATGAAGTAGTGTTGGATTATCAAAAACTTTAAAATCGTAATCAATATTTTTCAAAGTATCGTTTGCTGTTTCCTTTATCTGAAGCATATAATCGATCCAACTCAAATAACCATCAGATCCATTACACCTAAACTGACTTGGTAATTCTGCTTCATAAATATTTACTCCTAATTTACTAGCAATCTCTTTTATATATTCCCTTCTTCCAATATCTAAAGTAGTAACCCTCTGATTTTCATCAATAAAGAAAATCGAAAATTTTGACGCATTTATTATTTCCTTTATCTGATTTTCTCCTTTTTTAAACATTCCGGATTTTAAATTTAATCTTTGTGATTCATCAACTATTAATGTATTAAAAGAATTTTCTTCTGCATTATAAAAACTACCAGAAGAAGAAAGGAGATTACTTATCCTTGTCCGAGTAAACACTCCTGACAATTTAGCCTCAAAAACTTTTCTTGGTGCAGAATTATTTGTAACATACCTAACATTATAGCCTCCGCTTGTAAGTTCGGAAAGTAAATTAATTGCTACAACAGATTTACCAGTTCCTGGGCCACCTTCAACAATGAAAACATTTTTATTTAATTCAGTTGATTTTCTAGCTAATTCTAAAGCTTTTTCAAAAACAAGTTTTTGATCATCAATCAATGTAAATTCTTTCTTGTTATTTTTTAACATCGAGGCAAGACAATCGGCCAATGCTTTAGATGGTTTAATTTTTCCATTTTCAATAAGGTATAATGTTTCTTTATTATCTCCATATTTAACAAATTTTTTTATAAAATTTTGCAATTTTTGCGCGTCAGTTTTATAAAAAACAGGAGCTTGATCTAGATAAAATCTATAAAAATCATTTTCAATAACATTGTCTTTTTCGTAATTATGTAAATATGCACATGGCTCTAGCGATATATTTCTTTCTTTAATGCTCTCATTAAAATCTTTAATAAAAGTTGCATAACTCCAAACCTGATATGATGGGTGTTCAACTTCTCTGTTCGCGTGACCAACAAAAGTCTTTACCACGCCATCCATCTCTGTAATTTCTGCACTATCCCACCGTTTTAATTCAACTAATACGGCGGTAGGATTTTTATTTTCATCCTTACCAGTAATAATGAAATCAATTCTTCTAGAAGAAGAGGGTATCTTATATTCTATTGCTATGCCAGCATTATCTGGAATTTCAGGATCTCCTATAATACTCTCCATATATTTCATTGAATCTCTTATTCCCGACATTACACCGGGAGGAAACACTGGACCGGTTTCCCTAACAAATGAATTCTCTATAGAATTAGAAAATACATCATCAATAAATTCTCTTTTTGTTTTTGAGTATATTATTGGCATAATTAAAGCTTATTGTATTTAGTGTGCTTGCCTTTGGCTTTTTCGACCGGATATTTTTCCTCATTTTTTTTAATCTTTTTTTCTAAAGCATCTAAAACATCTATATTCAAATCCTGACTCATCAATAAAACCCAATACAACACATCGGCCAGTTCTTCTCCAATTTCTGTTTTATGCTCCACAACATATTTTTCCATTTCTTCCTTACTCTTCCACTGAAAATGTTCCATAACTTCACTGGCTTCAAGAACCAAAGATAAGGCTACATCTTTAGGGTTATGGAATTGTTTCCAATCTCGTGCGTCACGGAAGGCGATTATTCTTCTTGTTAATTCATTTATATTTTTCATAATATTATTTCATTAAATCATCAAGCGAAACTCCGAGAGCGTCCGCTATTTTTTTGACTGTATCAATAGTAGGGTTGGGAGTTGATCCAGCTTCTATTTTTGCAATCGTATGAAAAGCTAAATCTGCTTTTTTGAAGCCTGCGGAGAGGGCTTCTTCTTCTGTGCAAAAATATCTATCCAATTTAATTCTTCCTGAGTGTATATTTACATTTTGGATAGTTTGAGCATCCATAAAATGCTCCAAACTTTCCGGTCCGTTCCACAAGATTACCTCCACACTTGGGACATAGTTGAGCGACTTGTCTGGTCGGCGCATTACTAAGATTGTTTTCTTTTTTAGCCATCCGAATATAACGAATCAACCCAAAACCATCAACAAGTTCAATTGGTTTGTCGTCTGCGAATTTGCGAGCTTCAAGTGTAAATTTATTAGTTGTTATCAAATATCCTTGCCCATTTGCTAAATGATCAGCAAGTGCACCATAAAAATCTCGAACAGCACCTACGACTACTTTTTGGGTTATAAACTTTTTACACTGAATGTAATTCTTCACTCCATCCTTTTCTGCTATAACGTCTACGCCCCTATCATAGGGCTGACCAACCACCTGCGTTTTATAACCCAAACGAGAAAAAAGATCAGCAATATAATGTTCAAATTCAGATGGTTTCATCCCTTTTAACCAGTATAAAAGATCTCGGTCAGATCGCCATTTTTCTCCCTTTTTGAATTTCCGACGAATACGCCAGTTATCAATTTCTAAATCAAGCTGGTTAAAAGATAATCTGAGCAGAATAAGGGCCAACGAAATTAACAACACTGGCCAACAAAATTTCCACAAAATAGGGAGTGTATTTTTTATTATTTCTAAGAAATCAATTTCCATATTTTTATATATTTTTATTAAAAATTATTTATCTAATTTTTTATTTTTTCATATATTTCCAGATATATACGATTATATACGATTATATACGAGATCTAAAACTTCTATAAAGTTAACGTTAGAGGTTAACCTTAGACGGCATAAAGGTCAAGAATCTGACGATACAAAGCTTTTTCACTTGAACGAATGTCACGAATACGATCAAGTAGCTCTTTCCAGTATTGTCCTCCACCTGTGCCCTTGAGGCGTTCATCGTCTATTGTAAAGCCTTTAACTATATACTCACGCAAACGCGCTGTTGCCCACTTGCGAAAATGGGTACCTTGCAGAGATCTGACTCTATATCCAACAGAAATAATGATATCTAGATTGTAATAATTAGTGGGCTTTCTAGAAAAATCGGTATTACCGATTTTTCTTATGGAATCAGCTTCAATAAGCTCTTTTTCACTATATATATTAAGAATATGCTCATTTATAGTTGAACGTCCCTTGTCAAATAATTCAGCCATTTGGTCAATAGTGAGCCAAACTGTCTTATTCTCTATATGTACCTCAAGTTTGGATTTGCCATTACTGCCTTCATAAATGACGATACTGCTGTTTTGTTGATTTTTTTTCTCCATATTTTTTTATATTTTTATAAGAAATCCTTACAATCATAAAAGATTATAAGGATTTTGTGGTATATGTTTAGCTATTTTGAACATATAGAATATATTATTTATTGGCTCGGAGGCAGGGACTCGAACCCCAATTTTCAGGACCAGAACCTGACGTCCTGCCGTTAGACGACCCCCGAATATTATCTATTTTAAACAAAGTTTGAGGACAGCTAATTCTATCGGTAATTGAGGGATTGGGCTATAACCAAATTGAGTTTTACTTCTAATGAATCCTTCAATAACTTCTATTAATCTTTTCAAATCAACATTTTCGGCTAATCTTTCTGCTTCTTTTAAGTCTAATTGATCTTGTTGCCAATACAAATCATCATTAACTGCTTCTATTTTTATTAAAATCAATTTTCTTAAAAAAGCTATTAAGTCGCTAATAAATTGTTCTAAGTCAATACCGTTATTGATAAGTTGATTAACCAAATTAACCGCCTTACTATCCTCTTTATCAAATATCATTTTTAAAAATTGCATTATCAGTTTAGTTTGAGAAGGCGGAATAACCAAAGATGCTTCTTCTAATGTAATCTCTTTACCACCTATGGCAAAAACTTGATTGAATAAACTTTCTGCATCACGTACACAACCCTCGGAACGGACAGCAATAGATTGGAGAACTTTTTTATGAATTTTTATCTTTTCTGCTTTAGCTATTTTTTCTAAACGATTAACAATTTTTTCCAAAGAAACTCTTTTAAAATTAAACCTTTGACAACGAGAAATAATTGTATCTGGTAATTTATGGATTTCGGTGGTCGCTAAAATAAAAATAACATAAGCAGGTGGCTCTTCTAATGTTTTTAGAAGAGCATTAAATGCTGATTTTGAAAGCATATGTACCTCATCAATCACAAAAATCTTATATTTTCCAATAACTGGAGGTATACGGCTATAAGAAATAATATTTTCACGAACATTATCTACGCCAGTTTGAGAAGCAGCGTCTAGCTCAATTAAATCTCCAAAACGTCCTTCGTTAACCGAAGAACAAACAGTGCACTTATTACAAGGCTCACTTTGTCCCTCTTTTCTATTTAAACAGTTTATTGCTTTAGCCATTAAACGAGCTGTGGTTGTTTTCCCTAACCCTCTGGCGCCGGTGAATAAATAGGCATGGGCAATTTTCTCTGTTTTAATTTCATTTTCTAGAATACTAATAATATTTTCCTGTCCAATTACTTCTCTAAAATTTTTAGGTCTATATTTCCTGTAAATAACCATAAATTCTCTAATTAACTAATAATTTAGATCTTTTTATAATTTCATTTTCTATCATATTTTTATCTTTACCATATTTTAAGCGTGACAATTCTTTAATAATTTTAGATGATTGAGGGTTAGCTGGCTGGATACCAGAGATGTCATCAAATGGTATAGATAGCATATTAAAGGGAGAAGGGTTGGCGTTATCAATTAGAAGTTTCACAAAGGCATTATATTTTGGCATATTCAAAAAATCGTATTCGTTAAATACAGGAGAATACTCTTTAGTTAAAGTTTCTGCGTCATCAACCCCAACACGATAAGCAACTTTAGTCCCTACGTTTCCGAAAATAGAATCCTTGAATTTTGTATCACCACTTTTAATTAATTGCCCAATATATTGATGAATCATGGTTAAACACAAACGATATTTTCGTGCCTCAGACAAAATAATTTGCATACTATCTGTTAAAAAGTTTTGGAATTCATCAATATATAAATAAAAATCTTTTCTTTTGTCTTCTGGCATATCTCCCCTAGCTAAAGCTGACATTAAAATCTTACCTATAATAATCATACCCAATAAATAAGCATTTGTTTCTCCTATTTTTCCCTTAGAAAGTTTAGCTAAAATAATCTTTTGTCCGTCCATAGCTTCTCTAAAATTGAGGCTACTTTTTTGTTGGGAAATAATAGGCCGCATGAATTCGTTTGTCAAAAATGGAGTTAATTTACTAGTAATATAGGGTACGATATTTTGTAAAGAGGCCTCCCCTCCTGCTTTTAGAGCTTGTTTTTCCCAGAACTCTTTAACCACCTGAGTTTTGCATTTTGATAATTTATATTTTCTGAAATTTTCATCAGCCAATACTTTAGGTACTTCTAATAGAGTAGACCCAGAAGCAGGGTCATCCATTATTAAATGACAAGCATTTTTGAAATATTGTTCAAACATAGGTCCACCGGTCTGTTTCAGATTATAAAGTTTATCAAAAATGTTCATCACTTCGTTAATAACAAATGTTTTTTGCTCGGGAGAATCATATTCCAACATATTTAAGCCTAAAGGTCTAGTTAAATCAGCTGGATCAAATAAAATAACATCTTCTGCTCTATTTTTAGGAATTCTTTCTAAAATATGTTCGATGGCATCTCCGTGTGGATCAATGAAACAAGCTCCTTCACCATTGGCGATATCCTGCATCGCTAGTCCTTCAGCAAACCACGATTTGCCAGTACCAGTCATTCCAATAACATACATATGTCGACGACGATCTTTTCTTTTTATTCTAATTTCTGTTTTCTCTCCCCTATAAGTATTATATCCCATAAACAATCCTTGAGAAGAAATGTTAATAGGAGCTGGTGCTCCTTTTGCTCCCAACCATCTAATATTCGGGGTTTCATTAGTAGATAAAGGAAGGTGATAAATACTAGTCATCTCTTCTGCATTCAAAACAAAAGAGTTTTTTTTGTCAAAAAAACGATAAATAAAATTCTCTACAGTTGAATCATTGCCTTTATTGACATTAAAACCATTGCCATATTGATAATCTGTATATTGAGCAAATGCGTTTGTAATGTTGTTAAGATAAATTTGAGCCTTTTCTTTATTCTGGGAAGAAACAATAATTCTGATATTTGTCTCAAAGCCCGCCTTACTTGCCTTTTCCTCTAAAGATTTTACAATTTCTTGTTCCATTGGAGATAATTGATGATCTTTTTGGGGGGTAGGGTTATGATTATCATTTTGTTTTTTTGGTACAAGCGATTGACATAAAAAAATAAAAATTTTAGTAATTGCTTTAGTCCCTGTTATCTTTAATGCTTCAGAAAAACTATTTCCTTGTTGCATTTTCGAAGCAACTTTAGTTCCCCTATCTCTCCAATATGGCGTAGCAGAATGAGTAACTATTTGGATAACAGCAGCATCTTCGTCAGCAATTTTAGTAAGAGAATTAATAATAGAATTTAAAAAATCGGTTTCCAACTTTAAATAAGTCCTTATTGGCAACATAGAGTTATTTTTAAGCGATAAAAACGCACTCATAGTTGTCCCATGGGTTAAAAATATATTATAATCATCAACTATATCAATTTGAGCTAATGGATATTGAGCTTGAAGTTGCTGCTCAAAAAAACGTTGTAGATGTTGAGGAACTACAGCATAGAAAGAAATTATACCCTCTTTATCAGCAACTATCTCAAAAGAAAAAGAATCCGAACGACCGAAAATTTTATTTTTTAAGCCAGTTTGAGCCTTAAGACCTCCAATATTACTCCAAAATCTTTCTACTGACCCCAACATCTCTTTAATTGACTTTTTACTGTCTTCTTTGTTTCCTGAATTTTTGGGAACACTAATTAGCAAAACTACTTTATCAAAAGTAAATTTAAATTTAAAAAGTTTAAAAAAATAATTTTTGATAATAAAAAAAAATATAACACAAACGATTGATAAGGATAAAATCAATAACATCATTGTATTATTTAAATAATACAAAAAATTTATACTATCCATATTTTATATTATTAATTTATTGATTTCTTAACCATAACAACTCATTGCTCTAACCAAGTAATCATTTAACATCTTTGTTTTTTGTTCTTTCTGCTAGTTTTAAAACTTTTTCTGTTTTTATTTTACACTCCTGTTCTAAAAAAAATTTATTAACTTTCGGAACCATTAAAAGCCAGTCTCTAATTAAATTCAAGATTTTAGAAACAATGATTTTTGTTTGATTAATAATATTTCTTATTTCTAGCGCAGTTTGTTCTCCTTTCTTTTTAAAGTCTTCTTGCATAGTTTTCGGTAAATTCTTATAAATTTCTTCCATGTCCTCAGAAAGAATCATTTCAATATCTTTAGAGATCTTGTCTTCTTGAATTTGCACAATTGGAGTTGAAGAAGAAGTTATGGTATTCAATGGAGTCGTTACTGGTTCTGTTCTTTCAACATTAATTTGATTATCTTCAGTTTTCTCCTTTTCAAATTCTACCTCTTTCTCTGGTTGAGCCTGAGGTTGTTCTATTTCGTCTAATGGTTTTTCTAAGTCAAATGGCTTTTTTTCGTTGTTTTGAGATGGTTCAAGCATATATTCTAATTAATTTATATTATATAGTTTAATTATAAGGAACCTTCAATTTACTTAGGAATATTGCCATTCGCTACGCCTAATAGTAAGAATTCTTCATTTTGCTCAGGAATCTTGAAATTAAATATTACCTTACAAGGGTCAAAGCAGTTTAATTATAGTAAAATTATAGAGTAATGTACACCCTCTAATTTAATGTAACAATATTCTCCTTGTTTCGTCTTAATAAGTAATACTAATAGTATAAAAATCTACCCACTCATTGCGTTCGTAGAGCCTTGTTATTTGTTACACTCATAACAAGAACAAGAAAACTAAAATATATTTTGTGCCCCCGATATGCAATTTAGCTAGGGGGCTTTTTATTTTTAAGAATTAAAATAGGTTATTTCTAGAGCCTTTGAGAACACTTTTAATTTTTTCTACTTCAGTTCCAGAACGGATGTTATTTTAATTAATCAAAATAACAACTACAGAGACCTTTTAATGTTCACACATATCCTTAACGATAAAATCAATTTTGAGTTTGAAGTTTTTAGCTCCAAAAACTTCTTCTTCTCCACTTAAATTTGTTGAAGTAGCGGTAATAGGAAATTTTACCCCCTTAACTACTTCTATTGAAAATTAATTAGCAAGAAATCCGACGCCAATCACTTGACTATTAGCTGTTATTAAATCTGAAATCTCTTCTTTTTTTCTTTAAAAATACTGTTATTGGTTCTGACAATAATTGTTTTAACATATCTATTTGACTCTTGGAAAGTTCAGTAATTTTCTCGATCATTTTAAGATTTGCTACTGCTATTAATAAGGGTTTATTGAACCTCCTACCCTTTAATGTAAAAACCTTTTTATGGCTAAAATATTAGCACACCCAACCCATAAATTGTGTTAGTAGGATATGCAATTACGCCACCATTTTTTAAAGCTTGTATTGTTTTTTTATTTGATCCATATTATTAAATATTGATACAATGCTTCTATTTTTAATTGATATATAATTTTGTCAAGAATTTTTTCGTTTGACAAATGAAAAAATATTTAATATAATCTAGAAAATTACTAAAAATAAAAAAGGAGGTCAATAAAATGTGGAGAATAATTTTAAATGCAATATCTCTATTTTTAAATCCAGATTTAGCAATGATCCAATTTTCTTATTTGGATTATAATTTGTTCTCAGTTCTTTTGATTGTTATGGTTTGGACTAATTTGAGCGCCATTATAACCTTTTCTTTGACTGGTTTTTTAGATAAAAAATTGATCAAGAGAAAAGAATGGCGAATAAAACTTGCCAAACTAAGATGGGTTAGAAGAATCAGAAAATCAATTAAGGGGGGACAGAAAAAATTTCTGGGATGGCTGTTAAAACAAGAAAAAATCATTATTTTCCTTGTTCTTTTAATCCCTGGAGTGCCAATGGTTAAAAGTATCGCTATTATCGCAGCACGCATATCGATGTCAAAAAATGCTTTATTTTTAATACTTATTGCCAACAGTTTGCGTGTATTGCTGATGATACATTTTATTTACTCTATCTAACAAAAAAGGACGTCTAAAAACAAAAGGCGTCCTTGCTATTTCCTGTTTTGGTAGCCCTATGGAGAATCGAACTCCAGTTTTTTGGCTGAGAACCAAATGTCCTAACCACTAGACGATAGGGCCAATTTATTCTAAAGATAACATAAATCAAAAATTATGACAAATTTTTCGTGACACCACTTGATTTTGACAGGAAAACAAGATAAAATAATGTTATGGAAATAAATAGGGTTGATCCAAAAATTGCTAAATTAATTTCTCAAGAAAAAAAAAGACAAAAGAATGGCCTTGTTCTTATCCCTTCAGAAAATTTTGTTTCAACGGCAGTATTAGAAGCTCTTGGTTCAATTTGTACCAATAAATATGCAGAAGGATACCCCAGCAAAAGATATTATAGCGGGAATAAATATATTGATAAAATTGAAACAATAGCCCAGGAAAGAGCCAAAAAAATATTTCACGCTCAATATGCTAATGTTCAGCCATATTCTGGTTCTCCAGCAAATTTAGCTGTTTATTTAGCTTTAGCTCAACCAGGAGATACTATTATAGGAATGAGTTTAGCCCAAGGTGGACACTTAACCCATGGACATAAAGTAAATATCTCTGGCAAACTTTTTAACTTTATTCAATATGGAGTTAGTAAAAAAACTGATTTAATAGATTATGATGAAATAAAAAAATTAGCAAAAAAATACCGACCAAAAATTATTGTTTCAGGAGCTACCGCTTATTCTAGAATTATTAAATTCAAGAAAATTCATCAGATTGCGCATGAGATAGGAGCAATTAGTATGGCCGATATATCTCATATTGCCGGTTTAATTGTTGCTAAATGTCATCCTAGTCCCCTACCTTTTACTGATGTAGTCACCACTACTACCCATAAAACTCTAAGAGGACCACGGGGGGCTATTATTATGAGCAAAAAAGAATATGCCACCGCTATTGATAAAATGGTTTTTCCTGGATTACAGGGTGGTCCCCATGAAAATAATATTGCTGGTATAGCTGTGGCCCTTAAAGAAGCTTCTAGTAAAGATTTTCAAAAATACGGTGAACAAATCATTAAAAATTCTAAAGCATTAGCCAAATCCTTAAAAGAGAATGGATTAGATCTTGTTTCCAAAGGGACAAGTAACCATCTTATTCTAATTAATTTAACCAAAAACAAAATTACAGGCAAAAGAGCAGAAAAAATTTTAGAAGAAATAGGAATTTATGTCAACAAAAATACTATTCCTAATGACACCCGTAGTCCCTTTAATCCTTCTGGAATTAGGCTTGGCACTCCAGCATTAACTACTCAAGGTTTTAAAGAAAAAGAGATGAAAATAATCGGAGAATTAATTGCTCAAGCTATCCATAACCCTGATAGTTTCAAAACACTAAAACAGATTAAACAAAAAGTAAAAAAAATAATAACTTCCCATGATACTAAACGGTAAAAAAATAGCTGAGCAAATTAAAAAACGATTAAAGAAGAATATTGAAAAATATAAATTAGTCCCTGGTTTAGCAATAATTTTAATTGGCAAAAACACCGGCTCAGCTGTTTATGTTAGATTAAAGGAAATAGCCAGTAAAAATATAGGAATCAAGTGCCAAACATTTCTTTTGACCTCAAGGTGTAAGCAAAGGGACGTTTTAGGTTTAATAAAAAAACTAAACAATGATCCCAAAATACATGGTATTATAATTCAAATGCCAATCCCTAAACATCTTGACCCTAACCTACTAGTAAATTCTATCTCGCCAAGTAAGGATGTTGATGGTTTTCAAAAAAAATCAAAATTTAATTCCCCTACACATCAGGCAGTTATTAGATTACTTAAAGCAAGTAATCAAAAATTAAAAAACAAGAAAGCTCTAATTTTAAGTAAAAACTCTATTTTTGTTAACCCACTCAAAGATCTTTTTGAAAAACTCTCAATGCCAACCTTTTGGGAAACAAAACCCAAAAAAAATACTTGCAAGATGAATATCATAATCAGTGCCTTAGGGCAACCGAATGTTATTAAGCCCGCGATGGTAAAAAAAAAGGCCATTGTAATTGATGTTGGCTATGTTAGAATTAAAAATAAAGCTTGTGGTGATGTAGATGATAGGGTTATTAAAGAAAAAAATGTTTTTTTGTCTCCTGTCCCGGGTGGAGTCGGACCTTTAACGGTTGCCTATCTGTTAAAAAATGTTTATTTATCCGCCCGTAATAAAAAATAATTTATCTTAAACTACTAATTCATTAAATTATCTATTTTATGTCAAAAATCTTAAGTATTGTTCAAATTATCGTATCTTTACTATTAGTTGCTTGTATCCTTTTTCAATCACGAGAAGGAGGATTGTCTAGTTTGTTTGGGGGTGGAGGTGAAGTTTATCGCACTAAAAGAGGCCTAGAGAAAACAATTTTTATTACTACTATTATTTTGGCGATTGCCTTTATTGGAATCGGAATTGCTCGTTTTATGTTAGCTAAATAGAAAACCATGGTTTTTGAAAAAAAATCTTTTAGATTATATTCTCAAAAGATAAAAAATCTGCCATCTTTTAAACAGCTAAAGTATTTAAAACACTTCTTAAACCGAAAAGAAAAAATAATAATTTTTCTCTTATTTTTGTTAGGTTTAACTTCTCTATTAAGCCTACTTTTTTCTCTTTATCTTCAAAATTCAGAGATACGACCAGATTATAATGGGATATATAGCGAAGGGTTGATTGGTCAGCCCAAATTTATCAACCCCATTTTAGCGAACAATGACACTGATTTAACTATTAGTGGCTTAATTTTTTCTAGCTTATTTAAGTATGATGAAAATAATAAATTGCAGGTTGATTTATCTAAAACATTACCTTCTGAAATAAACGAGAATAATAAAACTATTTGCTTAAATCCTAATCTTTTGTGGCATGATGAAAAAAGATTAACTACCGCTGATTTGGTTTTTACCCTAGAATTAATTCAAAAAATGGGATCTAAATCATTATTTTTTGAAAAATTAAAAAATACTAAATTTTCTATTATTGATAATAATTGCTTTACTTTTGAAAATGCTGAATTGCAAGATTTGTGCTTTGGAATCTTGCCTCAACATATTTGGCAAAAATTAGAACCCACAGAAATAAATCAATCCACATACAACTTGAAACCAGTAGGTAGTGGCCCCTTTCAATTCATTTTTTTAGAAAATAGCGAAAAAGATGGTATTAAGAATTACAATTTAAAACGAAATAAAAATTATCATAAGAAAACTCCGTATTTAGAACAAATAACTTTTAGGTTTTATCAAGACTTTACTCAAGCCACTCAAGCTTTAGAAAAAAAAGAAATAAATGGATTAGGGTATGTCCCTCAAAATTTTAAAGAAAAAATTATTGGATTAAACAAAATAAAATATTATCCCTTGAATCTGCCTTACTACACCGCTATCTTTTTTAATTTAGATGATTCTTATTTAAAAGATAAAAACGTCCGACAAGCCCTAGCATTACTTACCCCCAAAAAAGAAATCCTAAATACTATTTTAGACCAAGATGGTCTTATTATGGACGGTCCCGTTTTGCCTTCTTCTATCCTATTAAATCCCAATATTAAAAAATATGAATATAATCCACAATTAGCTCGAGAAATTCTAAAAAATGCTGGATGGGAAAATGACGAAAATGGATTTTTGAAAAAAAATGGAGATATTCTGGAAATAAGTTTAACAACCATTGAAAAAACAGATTTTAGTAAAATTGCAATTTTGTTACGACAATCGTGGAAAGAGGCAAATATTAAAATAAAATTAATATCCGTTCCTGCTGAACAAATACAAGAAGTCATTAAAACTCGTAACTTTCAAATTTTCCTATACGGAATTTTACCTAAAACTGATTTCAACCCCTATTTTTTCTGGCATTCTTCTCAGAAAATATTCCCAGGATTAAATTTAACTGGATTTAATAATCGTAGAGTAGATGAATTGTTAGAAAAAGCATATTACTTAAACGACATTGAAATACAAAAAGAATATTATAACGAATTCCAAGAAATTATAGCGGCTAATGTTCCTGCTATATTCCTATACAATACTACTTACGGTTATTTTCTTGATAAAAAAATAAAAGGAATAGGTATCTCTCAGATTAATCACCCAAAAGACAGATTTCAAGATGTTGAAAATTGGTATATAAAGACCTCTCGTCACCTCATCAACAAAAAGCTTTAATTTGTTAAGGAATAATTATATAGCCATCTTAGAATTCTTAAAACCAAAAAAGGTTAAGCCGAGGTGATGGAATTGGGAGACATGCAGCGTTCAGAACGCTGTGAACGTAAGTTCGTGCGGGTTCAAATCCCGCCCTCGGCACTATATATTTTTAGTATTATAAAAATAAAATTTATGAAGATTTCTAATAACAGAGTAAAATTATTTAGTGGTATTCAACCCACAGGGACATTACATATTGGTAACTATTTCGGAGCTATCAAAAATTGGGTTAAACTGCAAAATAAATATGATAGTCTTTTTTGTGTCGTTGATTATCACTCTTTAACCAGTTCTATTAATTCTGAAGAATTGTCAAAGAAAACCATAGAAATGGTTATAGATTTAATCGCTTGCGGAATTGATCCAATTAAATCAATTCTTTTTGTACAATCATCTATTCCTGAGCATACAGAACTGACATGGATATTAAGTACTTTCACCCCTTTAGCTGAATTGCAGCGTATGACTCAATTTAAAGAAAAATCTCAAAAGAATGCAAAGAATGTTAATGCTGGGTTATTATATTATCCAATTTTGATGGCAGCTGATATTTTGCTCTATAAAGCAGAAGCAGTTCCTGTTGGTCATGACCAACTACAACATCTTGAAATAGCTCGTATTATAGCGCGTAGATTTAATAAACAATTAGGTAAAACTTTTCCAGAGCCAAGGGGTGTTTTAACATCTAGTCCCAGAATAATGAGCTTAACGAATCCTCAGGAAAAAATGAGTAAAACTGGAGGCATAAATAGTTATATTGCTTTATCCGATTCTTTGGCAACTATTGAAAAGAAATTATCTGGTGCTATAACTGATTCAGCAAGAAAAAGGCTAACTGACAAGGGAACGCCGACCAAATGTAACCTTTATCAATTACATCAAATTGTTTCTAAATCTTCCGATTTAAAATATATAGAAAAAGGGTGTCGTCAGGCTAAAATTGGATGCTTAGAATGTAAAAAACTATTAGCTAAAAACTTCTTTACTGAGTTAAAATCAATCCAAGAAAAAAAGAAAGAACTAGAAAAGAATCCTGCAGAAATAAAAAAAATACTCCAAAAGGGAGCCTTAAGTGCAAGAGAAATTGCTCAAAAAAATATGAAAAAAATTAAGAAGAAAATTGGATTATTCTCTTAAATTTCTTTCAATTCTATTTTAGAACCAAACCATTCTCGAGCTAAATATTTGGCTTGGTTATTAATATCAGAAACAAAAAACTGACGAAGAGATCCTTGAGAGAGGTTCTTTTTTATCTCTAGATTATCTTCTAAGAAATTTTGTAAATAGGAATAAATAAAACTAACCAAACTAATGATTTTGACTTGTCTACCAATCTTAATTTGAATTATATCCCTTAATTGATAATAGGCTGTATCAGCTAATATCAAAGTATCTATTTGTTTGCAATGCAATTCATAAAGATATGCCCTTAAAATCTTTTTAGTAACAATTCTATTAGTCCAATTTTCTTTGATTAAAGGCCAGAGCAAGGGGGTAGCTTTAATTAAAACCTTAGCCCTTTTGTCAATCTGATGAATAGTCTTGGTCGCAAAATTAGAATTAATAACTGCTTGTGAAGCGATCATCCCTATTCTTTTATTCTTACTAACTTTAATTGCTAAATCCATAGCCCAATCCATGAAAGATATTATTGGAACTTTAGTTTCAATGCCCTCTAAAGCTGTAGCCATAGATGAATCCGAAATAATGATTAATTTAGCTCCTTTCTTCATCAAAAAATCAATTCCTTCTTCGGTATATTTTTTAATAATGTTTTTCCCTTTATTGCCAAACGGCCCATGAGCCGTATCCGCAAAATATAAAATTTGATACTTAGGAAATTTATCAATTATCTCCTTAGTTAAAATTAAACCACTTAAATTTGAATCTAAAATACCAATCATATTTTTTGTGCAATAGTTATTAAATTAAATCCCCTTAAAGAATCTTTTTGGTTTTTGATAATTTTAAAACCTGCTTGTCTTGTTAATTTTTTAATTTCCCTAAGCGTAAAAACATGATGATAACGTAATATTTCTCTCTCCCCTGCTTTCCATGGCACAAAAACATCATGTTGTCCCCAAAGTAAAGAATAAAGACGATAACGCAAAATAAGTTTATATTGCTTAAGGTTCCAAACAGTAAATATTAAAACACCATTTGGCTTTAAAAGCGAAAAACAATCTTTTAAAATTTTAAGTCTTAATTCTTTAGAAGGAATATGATGCAAAAAAGCAATGGAAACTATAATGTCGAATTCATTCTTTGGAAAATGAGTTCCCAATTCCAATGCATCAGCTAAAATAAATTTAGGTTTGTTAAATCGCTCTCTTGCTATTTTAATTAATTCTTCGCTATTGTCAACACCAAGATATTCTATTTCTTTGTCTTGAAAAAGTTGATATAGTCGTCCATTTCCACAGCCTAAATCCAATATTTTCTGCCCATTTTTAATGTATTCTGGTAGAAATTTCAATTCATTCCAATTTTCTTTTCTGGTTTTAGAAAAAGTTTCGGCCATAGTTTGCCAATTTTTTTTATTTTGTTTTAAAATCTTCTGAACTCTTTTTCTATTCATAGTTACATTCTATCAGAAATATAATAGTCGGCAAGATTGAATATTTACACAGAAATGATAAGATTAAATTATGAAAAAGGAAATAGAAAAAAGAAAAATTCAAATAGTTCAAGAAATGGCTAAGGAAGAAATTTTCTCGGAAAAAGAATTTGAGAAAGTTAAGCAAAAAACAATTGCCAGAATCAAGATGTCCTTTCCTCCTAATAATGAATTATTAATGATATATAAGAATTTACGAAAACAGGATAATGTCCATCCTAATTTTTATTTTGAAAAATTATTAAAAAAACGGCCAATACGTAGCTTATCTGGCGTAGCAATTGTTGCTGTTCTTACTAAACCTTGGCCATGCCCCGGCAAATGCATTTATTGCCCTACAGAAAAAAATATCCCACAAAGCTATTTATCGGGAGAGCCAGCGGTAGAAAGGGCTAAAACATTGAATTACGACCCTTATTTACAAACCAGAAAAAGAATTGAAATGTTAGAAAAAAATGGTCATCCAACCGACAAAATTGAATTGATTGTCATTGGCGGAACATGGAGTTATTTACCAAAACGATATCAAACGTGGTTTATTAAAAGATGCTTTGATGGAGCCAATAATCAAAAAAAATTTGCATCCAGCTTAGAAAAAGCTCAGAAAAGAAATGAAAAAGCTAAACATCGCTTAATAGGAATTACACTAGAAACAAGACCTGATTATATTACCTCTAATGAAATTATTAGAATGCGACGATTAGGTTGCACTAGAGTAGAAATTGGAGTACAAATAATTGATGATCAGGTATTAAAAATAAATCGGCGAGGCCATTTTATTAAAGAAACAATTAAAGCCACAGAGTTACTTAAAAATGCTGGTTTTAAAATATGTTACCATATTATGCCAGGTCTTTTGGGATCAAATCCTAAAAAAGATTTAGAAAGATTTAGAGAACTTTTTTCTAATTCTAATTTTAAACCTGATATGTTAAAAATTTACCCCTGCGTAGTTACTAAAGGTTCAAAATTGTATAAAATATGGCAACAAAAAAAATACCAGCCATATACTGACTTAGAATTATCAAATTTGCTTATAAATATGAAACTATTAGTCCCTTCTTATACAAGAATTAACCGTGTTATTCGAGATATCCCCTCTTGGCAAATACAGGGAGGGAGTAAGATTTCCAATATGCGCCAATATCTAAAGACTAAAATGGAAAAAGAAGGGTTGAAGTGCCAATGTATTCGTTGTAGAGAGATTAAATCAGAACAATTTAAACTAAAAGATTTAAAACTAAAACGTCAAGAATATACTGCATCTAGTGGCCAAGAAATTTTCTTATCTTTTTGTTTAGAAAAACAAGACAAGCTAGCCGCTTTTTTAAGATTAAGAATGTTAATTGATAATAACAAAAAATTATTACAACAAAAAATATTAAAAAACAGCGCGATTATTCGCGAAGTACATACTTATGGTCAGCTCGTCCCCCTTAACCAAAAAAAAGAGAAAGCCGTTCAACATCTTGGCCTAGGTAAAAGATTAATTAAAGAAGCAGAAAAAATTGCTCAAAAAGCGGGCTATAAAAAAATAGCCGTTATTGCTGGTATTGGGGTTCGTCCCTATTACCGTAAACTCGGCTATCATCTTCAAAATACTTATATGACAAAGAAATTACCTTAACCATTTTTTATCTTGACGCACTAAAAGTTTTTTTGCTTGATCAGGTTTAAGCATTAATTTTTTTACTATTTTTTCTAAACGTATTCCCTGTGACCCTTTTATTAAAAGAATATCTCCTTTAGAAATATTAGATTCTAAAAAATTTCCTGCTTCTAGGGAATTACTAAAACTAAAAATCTTTTCTGGAGAAAAGCCTGAATTCTGGGCTCCCTCTGATATTTTTTGGGCCTCTTCCCCAACTACAATTAAATAATCCGGTTTCATTTTACCTACCTCTTGCCCTATTTCTTGATGAGCTTGAGTACTTAATTCACCTAATTCTAGCATATCTCCTAATACAACCCATTTTTTTGCCTTTGAAGCAATTTTTATTTTATTTAAAGAAAGAAGAGAAATCTTAACAGCACTAGGAGAGGAATTATATGTGTCGTCTAAAAGAAGAGTTTCTCGTATTCCTGGGATTATAGTTAAACGTCCTGGCAATGCTTTATATTTAGAAAAAGTTTTAATAATATCAATTAAATTCAAATTCAAGGTCAGGCCAACCGCTATAGCCCCTAAAACAGAATAAATTTGAGCTTGACTGATAATATTAGGAAGGAATACTGGCACGATACTTCCCCTATAATTAATCTTAAAGGTTAATCCTTTTACTTTACAAGTTCCTTCTCCTAATAGTTCTTGGTCAATTTTAATTTCTGTTGCTTGAACATTAGCCTTTTCTGATAAACCGAAAGTTAATATTTGAGCTGAAGTTTTATCAGACATAGCTTCTACTCGTTCATCGTCAACATTTAAAATAGCCCAGTCTTTTTTTTCTAAATTTTTAACAAGAACTTGTTTTTCTTTTGTCACTGAATTAATATTTTTGAAAAATTCAGTATGAGTCAATCCTATCGCCGTAATCACACCTATCTTGGGAGTAGCGATATTGGTTAAATATTTAATATCTCCAGGATGATCAGCTGCCATCTCTAAAATCAAAATTTCAGGATAATTAACTCGAAATAATAGCATTTTGCTAACCCTAAATAATATCTTTAGCCACCCCTCAATGTTCCTTCCAGGAGACAAAGAATCAAAAATTGTTAATGGTAGTCCTATCTCATTGTTATAATTTTTTAAACTACAACGAACATCAAATTTATCTCTTAAAACTGTATAAATAGCTTGTTTAGTCGATGATTTACCGACACTGCCTGTAATACCAATAATCAGAGGGTTATATTTTTTAATTATTCTTTTAGCAAAATGTGCTAAAATTTTATGCAAAAATTTTACCATATATTTAAATGTTCTAATCTTCTAATACTTTGTCTGGGGGTATATTATAATATTTTAACACAAATTCGGCTAAATCGCCAAACACAGAAGCAGCTGTAGCCGACGCAAAACGTTCTTCTTTAGGATTGTCTATTTTAACTAAAGCTACAAATTTAGGATCTGTAGCTGGCGCAAAACCCACGAAAGAATGAATGACCTTGTCTGAATATCCTCCTTCTGATTGTGCAATCTGAGCCGTGCCTGTCTTGCCAGCTACTAAATATCCCGAAACTTTAGCCCGACTGCCATAGCCGTTTTCCACAACCGAAACCATCATAGCCGAAAGCATAGCTGCTGCTGAAGGAGAAATAACACTCCGAATTGCCTTTGGTTCTCTTTTTATTGTTTTCTCTCCATCTATAATTTGATCAACAACGAAAGGTTTCATTAATTGACCAGAATTAGCAATAGCGCCTACAGCCGTAACCATCTGCAAAGGAGTGACTGTAATCCCTTGCCCGAAAGAAGCGGTAGCCAAATATATTAATTGTTCTCTTTCTAAATTATTAATATCTCCAGACGCTTCTCCGCTTAATTCAATATCAGTTAAACCGCCAAAACCAAATTTTTTTAAATAATTTCTAAACGATTCTCTCCCCAATAAATCAGCCACATAAACCACGCCAACATTAATTGATTTTTCTAAAATTTCCGTTACAGTAACTGTTCCGAAATTTTCGTCATCAACGTTATGGATAGTCTCTCCATCAATTTCGACAAATCCTGTGTCTATAAAAAGACTAGTAGGTTTAACCGTATTTGAATCTAAGGCCCCAGCAATAGTAATTATTTTAAATATAGAACCTGGCTCAAAAGAATCAGAAATAGCTGAATTTTTAAATAAAGATAAATCTTCTACTTCATAATATTTATTAGGATCAAAATATGGATAATTAACTAA
>Ga0307992_1000665_pt1 | contig 21239 bp, 47 predicted proteins | sample EllFjometagen133_FD_203162 | JGI IMG/M metagenome (GOLD analysis project Ga0307992, IMG submission 203162) | Marine microbial communities from Ellis Fjord, Antarctic Ocean - #133 | ecosystem: Environmental > Aquatic > Marine > Unclassified | place: Southern Ocean | collected 2014-10-08
GAAGGTGAAAAAATTTCAGAAATATTATTAGGTTCTGTTAATTTAAATACTCTAGATTTATCATATCCTTTTGTTGATGTTCAAGTTGTTAATCCTATTAAAGGTGTAACAAAAAATAATGAACTCATATCTGTTAAAACATCTAGAGACAAACACACATTAAAAGATGCAGTTACATATGTGAATGGATTTAAAATTGAACAATTGATTCAATTTGGAATGAGCAAATTAAATTTACAATTATATAAAAGTAAAATATTTAAAAGTCGTAATGCTATGAAACTTTCGACTGTGGTTTCAAAATATCAACAATATATAAAACAATTATTTGGTGATGATATAGGTGTTTACACTTATGCGTTTAGCCATTCAATAACAATCCTTAATTTTTTAAAAAAATACCTCAAAACAATTGAGGGAGAGGAAGATAAAGAAACAAACAAAGAAATATTGTTTGGAATTATTGTTATATTATCTGCTGTTTTTATTGATAAAAAATTTAATACTAACTATTTAGAAACAATTGGAACTCGTAAAGAACCAGGCACAATATCTTTAAATATTTTACCAAAAAAACTTGAAAATATTAAAAATAGTATATTGAATTATTTTTCAACTGAAGTAACACACGATTTCAATTCTGATTATTTTGATTATGGCGAATCATTACCAAACAAATTTGATAAAATGGAAATCTCATATTGTATTTTATTTTTCGATAAAGAAACAGATGATGGAAAAGTTGTTCTTAATTTATATAAAACTGAAAGTGTATCATTTAGCGAATTGTTTAACAATAGTATGAAAATTTGGTTAAAGAAAAATTATCATAAAAGAGCACTATTAAAAAAAGAAAATTTATATTTAAATTATGAGGATGTTGTAAATGCATTTGGAGGTGGTGATGTGTTTAGCACACATATTAAAGTTGAAATGGAACCTAATTGGAATTATAAAGAAAGAAGTCAAGGTGTTAAAAAATTATATGTTAAAGTTATTGACAAAATAAAAGGTATAGAAAATGATGAAAAACAAAAAGAAATTTTAAAATTATTAAATAAATATCTTAGTAAGATTAATTCAGGTGATGATGAAATAAAAACATCTTATATAAATAAATTTAAACAATTTTTAGATGATTAATTTTAAACAATTTGAAAATAAATCAGATACATATTATATAATTATAGATATGGAACGTGGAGTTATTGAAAATACTCAAGTTTATGATGATAAGAAAAGTGCTTATAATTGGATTAGAAATTTTGTACATGAAAATATATTATATATGCCTGAAGAAAGATATTATAATGAAATTAAAAATGAATTTGATCCTTATGAACTTTTAGATTTTTATAATGAAATCCAAAAAATCAATGGGTTTGAAATGCATCTTATTAAACAAACATTATCACCACAAACAAAATTAGATAAAGACTTAGAATTAAGAATGACATCTGATAAATATAATTTATAATTTTTTTAATTAAATAAACTTTTGTATTTTTGTTTTCTAATAAATAAATGGAAATGAAAAATAAAAGAGAATATAGATTAATAGAACGGAAAAATATATTTCATAAAGATAAAAGATTCTTCCCTCAAGTGAAAATGAAAAAGTTTTTTGGAATGATTGGAACTTGGCGTAAAATTGGCGTACATTCCAATGGGTATGGACTTTATACTGAAAGTGATTACAAATACCCCAAAACAAAAGTTGAAGCTGAAAAAATTTGTAAAAAATTTGACGAATGGGTAGAAGTAGAAACAAACGCAGTTAATTTTATTCATACCGTTAAATTTTAAACATGACTTTTGCATGAATAATTATTATATAAAACCAAAAAACGTCAGTAATTAATTTTACTTTTACTGATGTTTTTTGGTTTTGTGTCCACATTATTTTTGACTTTATATTTTTAATATATACTATTGATAACAAAAATATATGTGGACACATTTTTGTAGATTAATAAATTGAAGTAGCTTAAAAAACCGTTTAAAATTTTAAACGGTTTTTTTAATGTTATCTAATTTCCTTTTTCTTAAATATTTTTCAATATCTTTAAATTCCATCACATTTAGATAATGTTCTGGGTCTTTATTGACCACATCTGATAATCTATAACTTAAAAATGCTTCATCAAGCGAAATATCTTTTGTGCTGCAATTTATCTGGTCAGTTAAATATTCAATTTCTTCTCTAATTATTTTACACGCATTATTATCTGTTTCTCTTGTGGTCATCATAGAATGTACCATATGATCATCAAACTTCTCTAAAGCTCGTCTTTTCATATTAAGCAATTCTTCTATATGTTTAAAATCTTCCATATAATTATTATAAAAATAAATGTCTTATGTTTAATTTTTTTTAAAAACTTAGTTAATATTTTAGGTTATAATCATTATGAAAGATCTGTTAACACAAATCAACAAAGCATCTAATATAATAAATCAAAATGCAAGAAAAGGTTCTGGTGATTTTATAGTAGTACCACCAAAAATTGTTAATATTTTAAATGATTATAAATTAAAACAAGAACGAAGAGAAAAATTAATTAATTTTGTATCATGAATAAACAAAAATATTTACATAGAAAAGGACATGATGATAAAAAGTGGAAAAATCATAGCAATTGTAATAAAAATAATTGTGGTGATGAAACACCTTTTAGAGAATCTATTCGAGATAAACATAAAAAGGAATATTTTTGGAATTGGAAAATAGGCTTAGATTTTACGCCAACTGGTGAATATATTGAAGAAAATGTGAATCGAAATTGGGATGATGTATATTCTGAGATAATTAAAAAAACAAAACCAAAATTTCGTTGGCTATTAGAAAATTTTTTAGATTATTTTTTGGCTAAAGCGGTGATAGTCGATTATATACCATATCGATCTTCTTGGAATAGAAGTACAATAGTGTTAAACTGGGTATTTGTAGATGAAGATGGTATTTTAAGAAACTATAATACTACAAAAGAAGTAGAAGATATGTCTAAAAGAAAAATAAGAAGAGACAAACTTTTAAAATTACAAAAAATATCTGATGAAAGCGACATATAAAAAAGGTAATATTTTAAAAATAAAAGAAAATAGTGATATAATTTTTGAAAATATATGGAATAGTCAAAAATATCCTTATGCTAAGGTGTATGATGTTCGTAAAGTGTTTAGAAAAAACCAACATGTAGGATTTGAATATCATATAGGTTCAGAAAATAAAATTCAATTTGAATATTGGGATTCTTGTCGGTTTGTAGATTTTTATGAAAAAGTGGAAACTTTTCAACATATAAACAATAAGATTCAAGATCATTTTTATACGAATAAGGAAATGAGAAAAATGAAATTAGAAAAATTAAATTTTTAGATTAAATATTTTTCAAGAATTTATATTTCTTTAACATTTTTTTATTATATATAAATTCTTTAATTTTTTTAATATTTAAATCTGTTTTTTTAATATTATCATTTTCTAAATATGAATTTATAAGTTTATCAACATCACTTAACATAAGATCATCAAGATGTTGATCTCTTAAATGTTCAATAATATTATATGCAATGGTTTGTAATTTATGATATAATTTTTTTCAATCTTATCTTCATTTAAAATAGATTCTTTGAAGTTTTCCCAATTTTTAATTTTCATTTTCATTTCCATTTTTTATTATATATAAAAATCTAAATTAAATTTTTAATTATTCAGCTTTTTGGTGTAAAAATATCCTTCCCGATCCATCAACCATTTCCGGTTTAAAATAGAATCTCTTATTCCAATATTTTTCCCAAGCTGATTCTTTTTCTAATATTTCAATAGTGTTATTTTTTTCAGCGGTTGATAAACATTTATCACACACACCTATTTTTATTTTTTTCATATCATGACAACTACCATAACCTGGAGAAACATCAGCAATTACTCCAGCATAAAAAATATATCCTGATAGGTGATTTTCGGTTATTTCATTTCCACATACTATACATTTCATAATCAATCTTTATTTTTTTATAAATTCATCAAAATCTTTCATTATTTTCTCAGTATCATTATTTGACACATACAATTTAAAATTCTTAAAATTACTTTTAAATTTATTTATAATATTACCTAACTCTTTACCTTTTAACCAAGTGTGTCTATTCATGATAATATTACCATTAAATTTTCTTGATATTTCTTGATTTATTTTATCTTCTTTTTTCAATTTTTCAAGTTCCTGTTTTAATCCGACTTCAGGAAAATATTCATCAATTATTTTAAGATATTCTACTTTATCTTTAAATTTAAATGATTTTTTAATATTGTGATTTTTAAGATATGAAAGAAATTCCTGATAAGTTGCTCTTTTTTTATTTCGTTTTCTATCTATCTATGTGATTCAAATTTTTAAATTCAAACATTTCAGAATCAAAATATTTTGAGTTTATAATCCAATTAAAAATTTCTTTTTTTGTGTCAAACCCTTGTAAATATCTATCATAATCATATCCTAAAAATTCAAATATTTTTCTCAAATCTTTACTAATAGATATATTTTTAGAAAGTCTATTATTAAAATTTCTTATTGGTAACACCAAACCAGATTGCCCAAATTTTAAATTAAATTTGTGGGAAGTTTTACCAACTAAGTTAGAAATTGGATCATATGAATACCATTTTTTTGCAATTTCCCAATTTGAAGATTTTATTGGAATAATATCAATTTGAAATTTATCATAATCAAATGATATAACACCATTGTTTGATATTATCTCATTAGGGTTTAAGTTTTTAATTATTACATCTTTTATATTTATATTTTTATTATAAGAATCTATTTTAATTAAGATATCCATGTCACCATGAGTTTCTTTACTATGATAACATTTTGTTAACCATATATCACCATTTAAATTATCTTTAAGTATTGATGATATTTTAGAAAAAATTTTTTTATATTCTGATGTCGTTTTTCTTTCTGTGAAAGTATTTTTTAAAGCATGTCCTCCCATTATTTATTTTATTTTTATTTTGAATGTTATATTTACAAATAGTTAACGATTAAAATTTCGTTTAATTCCACGCAATTCTTTTAATGATGCTATTATACTTATAAATAAAGGCGTTTTAATTAAATTCTCATTTAGTGTTTCAATAGCTTTTATTTGTGAATCTATATCAGTTTTACCACTATCTTTTAAAAGAACATTAACAACCGATGACAAACGTTCAATATCTCCTCTTGTTACTTTTAACTGAGATTTGATTCCAGATTGTTCAAACGTCAATATCGGTGTCCATGTAACTTCATCAATCTTGTGAGTTATTGTTAATCCAATCTTATCTAAATATTCTTTTTCATATCTCATTTATCTCATTTATTTTATCAAGTTTTTCTTTTCGTTCTTTTCTTAATTTTTCTATTCTTATTCTTTCGATTTCATGTTCAACCCACCGAACATTTTTAAACCCTGGGTTTGAAACTATATCATAAGTATATATCTTTTTTATTTTTACTTCACCCTCCAAATTTTTGCTAATTTTCTTTTTCGTTCTTCTCTTTTTATTTTTTCTTCTTTTCGTTTGTTAAGTTTAATTATTTCTTTTTTCAAAGTATTTTCTGGATATATTCTACCGTTTCTGCTCATTTATTTTATCTATTTTTTCTTTTCTTAATCTTCTTTTTTTTTCAATTTTTTGTTTTTTAACCAAATCACACCATTCATTCATAACCGTTTGAACAGAAGCTTCATTTTCATATTTTTTTGGTAATTTAGTTTCTATTTCAAATTCAATATTATCTATTTTTATTTTCATTTTCCTTTTTCATATTTGTTTACTTTATATTTATACATATTCTTTATTTATTTTATCTAATTTCATTTTACGCAACTTCTTTAAGTAATACTTAGCATTACCCTGATACTCACAAACACGATTTCCCTGAAAATTAGTCGTACCAAGTCCATAACGTATTCCAAAAATTATTCTTACTCTCATCATATATAATATTTATAACCTGATGTTCAGACACAATACCAGGTATCATGTTAGATAAGTAATTTATTAATTCTTCATTAACACCTAATGAGTTTAAATACTTTACAAAATTATTATCGTAATCTATATTCCAATATACATATCTCATAATGTCCATTCAATTTCTTCTACCTTTTTCTGAGTGTAAAAAAACTCAGCAAACTTCCTTATTATCCCATAAAAACGCATAAAACTCCGTTTTATTTATTTACTATTTCCTTTATTATTATTTCCTTTATTATGATGATACACTATAACATTTTTAATACGAATAGTATTAGTAATACCTACTCTTTTAAGTATAGTTATAAACTCAGTTTTTTTGTTAATTTTTTTTTCTTCTTTTTGTGTATCGTTCATATTATTTTTTATTTATTTCATCTAATTTTTCTTTTCTTAATCTCCTTATAATATCAAATGTATTAAAATTACATCTATAATTCCAATTTTCTATATTATCATGATAAAAACCATCGTCAGTATATGTGAGAATAAAAGTTTTATTATTCTTATCTTTTATAGTAAGAACCAAAGGGTTGTTTAAACCTTTTGAAAATTTATTATGATGTTCTTCATTAAAAGGATATTCGCCAAATTTATTAATAGTCAAAATTCGATATCTCCCATTCTTTTCAAAACTTGAATCATTAGGACCTGAAAATATAATCAAATCCCCAATTTTAATATTAAATGATGATTGACTCATTTAGGAAATCATAATAATTTTTTGATATCCAATCCTTACCTTCTAATATGAAGTTTTTATATTCTGGTGTCGTTTTCAATTGCCTTGGTGATGTCCAACCAAAGTTTGCGATATACACTACCCCTTCAATAGTCGTACCATTAGATAGTCTTAAATTGAGCATTTCACGGGAATAGTGCTTAGGTGCGCCCTCAAACCGATCTAACATTTGGAGTTCATTATCTTCAACTTCATAAAGAATTCCTTCAACAATTGAACCTTCTTTTGGTTTCACATTAGCATAACCAATTTTAGGATTTTTGTAAGATCGTTTATTTATTATAAACTCATAATTATCTAAAAATGCCACTTGTTTATGTGTAGGTATTAAACCTCTTTTTTCCATTCTGAGTTGACTCATGTTACTCCCATATGCATAATAAAAAGCCATAATTATTGAATTCTTTTAATTATTACACCTTCAGTCATTTCATACATTTCCTCACCAACATTCAATTTTCTTACTTGCATATTGAACATTTCTGAAAATGTAGGTAATTTTTCTTCTATCATGTTTTCTTTCTTACCACTTTTGTAGTAAACTTCATATTTTTTATCCATACAATGTTTTATTTTATTATAACTTAAAAATTATTAAATGTTTTAATTTTATCTAAATGACTAATTGATTATTTTTTATAGATTAAAAATAAAATTTAGACATTCTAATATCACTTTATCTTTATTTTCTAAATAATCTTTTTCCCATATGACTTTAACGTTGAAACCTTTTTTGATTGCTTTATTTATTTTTATATTATCTTCTTTCCAAATGTTACCTGCACTTTTATCTAAAAATTTTAAAGGAATATCATTTTCATTATATAATTTTGGATTAGCATGAAATTTATCACCATTAAATTCTATCACTTTTTTATTATCTATTATAACAAAATCATAATTTTTTTTACTAACACAAGAATATTCATGATTTAATTCTGCAAAATATATCTTATCGAATTTGTGTTTAATAATCTTATATAATTCCCAAAACACTTCTTGTGAAATTTTTGAATAATTATTTTTATTAATTTTATTATATATTTTAAAATAAGAGGTTTTTGATATTTTTTTGCTTCTTTCTTTATATTTTTTTCTACCTTCCTTTTCTCCATACTTCTTAATAAACCAATCAATTGAAAATACACCTTGCATATTTTTAATGAAATTATCATATTTATCTCCTAATATTTCTTTTCTTGTTTTTCCTTTTATGGAATCTGTATATTTTTTTATACCAGACATTTGTTTTTGTCTATTTGATTTCCTATTTTTTTCTTTTTCTTCATCAAATTCTTTATTAATTTTAATTAAATTAATATTAAAAAAATCTAATAGATAATCAGAATATGATAAGTTGTGCTGATTTTTAATATGAGATGCTAATCCTGAAATGCTTTTAAGTTTCTTATTACATATTTTACATTTAGTAGATATATTTATTTTGACTTTACTTTTAATTTTAGTGTGGATCATAACATAACTTTCTTTATTCTATATATAAAAATAAAAAGTTATGTTTTTATTCACCAAAATACCCACCATAATCTTGACTATTAAATACTTCTAAATATGTTTTATATTTTTGATTTAATTTATCAAACCATTTTTTATTTTTATTATTATTTGTCATGTCTTTCATTTTCATGTGATTACTAATAACAAATCTAATAACATCAGGATCACCATCTAATTCTCTAACCCAATCTCGCCATGGTGAGTTAATATTCATCAATTCCGCAGAATATACTTCATGCCCAGGTTGCATTATAATGCCGTTCTCTATTTTTTGAGTTCTATCTTTACCTGTATCGTGTAAAAATGCAGAAACAATTAAATCTATATTTTTTGTTTTTGCAAGTCTATTAGTAACTGCTTTAGTATGATTATAAACATTACCTTCTTTGTGATAATCTTTTCTTTGATCAATTGTTTTAAGAAAGTCAATATATTCTTTAATAGTTTTTGGTGCATAAGAATAGATATAATCAAACATATCTTCATTGGATATATTTGAAATATCAAAAGTAGAATAATCAATTTCCTCTATTTCATCATAAAAGTTATATTGTTCAAATATTGTTATCATAAGTTATATTTTTTTACTTCCTTATTAAATTTATTTTTTATTGTTTGTTCAACTTGTTTAATTGCCCAATCCAATTTATTATTTTTCATTTGATATACAATATCATTTATTGGTAATTCTAAATTATTTGGACTATACATTCGTTTAAAAACTAAACGTTCTCCTTCAGTACATTCCGCAAGTTGGATTTTTAGTTTTTCTTTTTTATTTGTTGAATTTTCAAATATTTTAAATATTGTTATCATAACCTATATATTAAAATTATCATAAAAAAAGTCTCACTCGTAAGTAAGACTAATTCTTCAAGGTCTGTAATGTGAGTAATAAAAATGTTTAACCTTGCAATTCGAGTACAAATATACAAACATTTTTAAATAAAAAAAATTATGGTAGATATTTTTTTGTTAATTCTTTTGTGACCTTTATGAAAAGGAAGTTATATACAAGAAAAAATTAAAATATGTTTATTAAAAAATATGAGTTTATCATTATAGATTTCACTAATAATAAAAGAAAAAAATTATGGGAGTATTTATTTGAGTATTAAATAACCATCATCATCACGATCACAATTTTCAATCCATTTTATAAGTAAATTTAAATTACTTTTATTATCTATACCATAATCAGAATTAATTACTTGTTGTAAAAATTTACATCTTTCCATTTTATATGTATCATAATCAACAAATTGATATTCTTTAAATATCTTTCTTTCATCTTCAAAAATTTCGATGAATGTACCATTTGTCAGATACCACATATCCAAACCACAAAACATATCTGTCAATTTGTCACCTGTCTTATTATGAGATTTTGTTGCAAGAATAATATCACAAACTTTTTGAATTTCTGGTGTCATTTTTGTAAACATTTTACTTTTTAGAAAATTTACAGATTGTAATTCGTTATCTGTTTTTTGAGGATTATAAATAATATCATGAAAAAGTGCAGTGAGAATAAGTATATCTCTTTCTTCTTTGATAATTAATCCTTTTCCAAAAAATTCATTTATTTTTTTTATTAGAAACTCAATATGTGTAAATGTGTGATAATATCTGTGAGGTTCGCTATATTTTTCTTTAATTTCAGCATATGTAATATTTAATGCAAATTCAGTTAATACTCCTAGGGAGTTCATTATTTGTTGTGTCATTTTAGTAGTCCTTTTATTTTTCTTTTATTAACATTATAATATATATTATAATCAATATTACCACCATAAATATTTTTCGCCATAATTATATGAAAAGTTGTAGTATCTGTGATAAAATCAAAATCAATTTTTTTATTAAAAATATATTTATTGTCTAACGAATCTTTAATAATAATTTCATTTTTAGTTTTTTCATAAATATTTTTAGTTTCATATTCAGTTCCATGAAAATTTAAACCTATACCTACAAATCCCCAACCAATCACAATTATCATTATTAACATTATACTCCCTGTAGTTATCACATTAGTTTTATCTTTGATAATTCCAAAATTCAATATATAAATTGAAATAACTGTTATGATTATTAAAAATATTAACATTATAATTTTTTTCCTAAATTTTTAGTTTTATTATTTTTTATTCCAATGGTGTCCATTTTCTGCATTATATCTTGATATGTATAATAAAATATTTCTTCACATCCTGAAGCATTTCCACCATACATATTAACACCTTCAAGATAATAAAATGTTGTCGTATCTGAAATATTATCAAAATCTTTTTTAATATTAAATTTAAAAGAATTATCATCACATATAACTAATATAAAATATTCTGTTTTGACTATTTCAGCATTTTCTATCTTAGATATTTTAGAATTGACATCATTGGTAAATCCAATTAAAATCCAGCCAAATATAAATATGCAAATTGCAGTAACTATAGAGGCTCCAAAACTATCATAATTTCCACGATATGCAAAAACTGACCATATTACTATACCTATTGATAACCCAACTAATATTACCCAACTCCAAATCATCGTATTTCTCCTTCACATATATTATTATTAAAATCAATATAATAAATAAATATAAAATCTGTTTCAATATTATACATATTATAACCTTGTATGATAAAGAATGTTGTAGTGTCTGAAATATTATCAAAATCATATTTTTTATCAAAAACATACATGTTACCTGAATTTCCATAATCTTCAAGTATAACAGATTTGTTACTTTTTGATATTTCAACATCAACTACAGTGATATTTGTTTCTAATGTTACTAAACCACCAATGGCAAAAAATCCAATCAACCCAATAACAATGAGTGAGATTATGCTTCCCATAACCCAATTTTCATCACCTTTAATAATTCCATGAATTAATGAAAATACGCCTACAACGACAAGCAACAAATTTAATGCTAATAACCAATTCATAATTTTTTTGTTTTTAAAATTTTTCCCCAATATTTAATATTATCAATTTCATAAAATGTGTTAATGCCAGATTCGTTATTATACATATTAAAATTTTGTTTTAAGTATATTGTTGTAGTATCTGAAATATTATCAAAATCGATTTTTTTATCAAAATAATATACAAAATTTCTTTGATAATCATCTACTGTAATAGATTTTCTACTTATAGATATTTCACCATCCACTTTTAATGTTTTTGTGTAAATAGTTCTACCTAATCCTACAACAAGCCACCCAATTATTATTATTAAAAATAACCCAACACCACTAATCCATTGTAATATCTCTTGTAATGTGGCATACTTATAACCTAGAAAAAAACTGATAATTAACATTGCTGATAATGCAATTGTAGCAAGTATTAAAATTGTTAGTTGTGTCATTTGTTGATATTTTAAAATTATTTTAATTCATTTAGCAAATGTAAGAATATTATCCAATATAAAAAATTAAAAGCATAAAAAAACCCTGAAGATTTTGAAATCATCAGGGTTTAAATCTCGTGGTGAGAGTAATGATTACTCACAATTCATGGACACTCTCTTCACATTATTCATCAACTATCTTAACTAATTGCGCCATCAGTCTCAACGATAGAGAGGATTGGTTACCTCCAACGGAATACAGCCATCATATCTAGTTTGATCGATTTGTTCCGACCTTACGAGGCTCAGGGTTGTACAACCCTGGCTTTTTTAGGATTTATGTGGAAGTGCTTGTTAAACCTTAATTAACCACTTTTCAGTAATTAATTAAGTGCCTTATGGACTAGCTATCCATTATTCAGCCACACTTGAGTTTTAGTTTCTTGAAGAGTTTTCACTAAGTATTTTATTTCTACTCCGAAGAATATTAATAAAAAAATGTTAAAACAGAATACATAAAGTTAACATCCATTGTTTCTTTTAAGTTGCTGTAAGTATTCTTTATTCAACATTACCAATAAGGTTTTCAATCAAATACTTTCTTTAACTTGTTAGAAATTTTAGAAAAAACATCCCTTTCACAAAAGAAACACTCCTACGTGAGAAGTGAAAAATGTGTTGAGGATGTTCTCACACTTTTTGTTTGGTTTAACAAAACTTAGTGAGTTATATCTTCAAAGTTTTTTCTTTATAATTTTAAAGAACGTTACACTTTTTGAAGTATTATTTCGTGAAGTGAAGTGTAAAAGAGTATAGTTCCAGTTAGGTTAAAAGTTTAAAAAAATTTCAAAAAAATTTAAAGTTTTTTAAACTCATTTATTTTCATTTAAATAGAGAATTTAATTTTTCTAATTTCTGTTTACGTAAATCTTTATTGCTCATGTAATATACATCTTTAATTTTTCCAAAAATAGTTCGTTTACCACTTTTTACTAAATTAGTAGTTGGTATTTTTATAATTTCCCCATTATATTTTATTGCTAATGGTATATTATCTGGAGATAATCTAGTGTGATAGTATTCTATTATTTTTGATCTTTTTAATGAAAATATTATTGAAAATACCCCTGCACAATACTTGTAACATCCAAATAATAATTCTAATGAATCTTCTAAGAAATTAACTTTAACTGATAATAATGTCCATATACCAAAGACTACAAAAGGAAAAGTCAAATACCATATAACATAATATAATAAAGATTTAAAAAATTTCTTTCTGTCTCGTAATGTTATCCAATAAGTGTTACCAAATATTTTTTTGGATTGTTGAATCCAAAAAAAATTTTTTTTGGATTGTAGTAGTCTTATTGTCATTGCATGGGTTCTAAATGAATATTAAATAATGGATGATCTTTTAAATATCCACTATCTTTAAGAACTTTGTACAGTTCATCAGCTTCTTTCTTATGATTAATACCAAACACTTCAATTTCGAAAAAATCACATTCTTTTGGATTTCTTCTTGATATATGTTTATTATTTTTAAGCCATACTTTTGCACGTTCAATAATTTTGTGCGGTTCATTTTTAAATTTGAAAGTTTTGTGTGTTGCCATAATTTTAAGTTTTAAGTTTTAAGTTTTAAGTTTTAAGTTTTGGCAAATATACAAAAAAAAAGAGGAATAAAAATTCCCCTTTTAAAATAATCAACAAATAAAACAAATTATTTAGCAAGATCCTTATACTCATTAAAAAGTTTCATAACATTATCATGTATAGGAGTATTTTCAATTGTTTTTAAAAAACCAGTAAATCCACCACCTTTACTAAAGATGGATGATAAATTACCACCTTGTCCTTTTAGATTTTTAGCAAGTATCTCAATAGTTTGAACTCCACCAAGAGTAATCATTGCTTCTACTAAACGAGGTTGAATTGCTTCCATTTGTTTTTCATATTCGGCAGTTCTAATCTCAGATTCTTTTTCAGTAACAGCTAAACGTTGTTCATTTTTAAGCTTATTAAGTATAACAATCATATTTTCAACTTCATCTAGAAGTTTTCTATTTTCAATATCACCTTGATGTTTCAATTGTTCTTGTTTATGTTGTTCAGTAATTCTGGTAGTAAGCAATTCATTTTGCTTTTCTTCAGTTTTAGTGGTTTCTGTAAGTTTGTCTCGTTTTATTTCCTCTTCTTTTTTAACAAAAGTCAATTCTTTTTCGAGTTTCTTCATTTCAAGGTTTTTATGAACAACTTCTTTTTGGTATTCTTTCAAATACGCTTCAATTTTATGATCACCAATTTCAATATTCAACACTTCTAAATCATAAACATGCATTCCATTTTCTTCAAATGCTCTACCTATTCTTTTGGTCTTTTTTTCTAACTGTTCACCAAGTACAATATCACGGATTATATCAGCTGCGTTATCATTAAAATTTTCAATATTTTCTTTTTTAACTCTATTACGAATAATAGAACGAAGATGTTGTGTCATAAGTTTAATGTAGTTTGAAACGTTGAACCATTTTTTAGGATCTCCTTCAAAATTTACACGATAAGAAATTCTAATACTTACATCAACCAAATCTTTAGTTTCAGCTTCAACAATATCTGAAACGACATTATTTTCAGTTTGTAAATATACAGTTCTCATTAAATCGTGATCCATTTTAGGTTTGCCTGTTGAGAGTGCAAGAACTTCAAGTGTTTCATCATATTCTAATAAACATACTTTAGGACCTTTAACTACTTCTCTTTCACCTGATTTCTTAATCTTTTGAATTGCGAATCCAGGCCAAATATCAATTGTAACGGCTCCTTCATATTTAGAATCGATGGTTAATGTTCTTGGTTTTGTGAAATTAGTACGTCTTGTCATTTCATCTCCAAAAGATGAAGAAAGAGTTTTTTTCTGTTTAAATTCTCTATCCGCAACGTAATAATTTTCTTCCATACCCGAACCACGTTTCATCTCTAATTCATGTTGTAGTTGTTGATTGTGTATTAAGGCTTCTACGTTATTAGGAAACCACAACTCGATAGTTTTATCATCAAGTACTCTTTTAACAATCACTTCTTTTCTTGGATCAGGAATAAACATTCTTGGTCCTCTTACTAGATTTACTTTACCTTTTTCTTTATCAAGTACATACCTTGCTTCACCGTCGGTGACTGCTACGGCATAGCTTATAACTCTATCATCATATTTGATAATAGCATGTTCTTCTCTTGGAAAGTAAATTTTTTGCTCTTTACCAGTTATAAAGAGTTCTTCACCAGTTTGAAATTGGTTTTCACCTTCTTTATAATCAGCAATAACTTTAATATAGATACCCATATTATCATTCAATTCAATGGCTTTGAACTTCTTCTTACCATTATCTTCCATAAATTCTTCGGTAGGTTTAGGAAACACAACTTCGGGTCCTTTAACATATCTCTTACCACCATTTTGGTCTAAGAGAATACTATACTCTAATCTTTCAAGAGTAACTGCTTGTCTTACATAAGAAGTATCTTCAGTTAATACTTCAATTCCAGTTGGTGGAATATAGAATGATACATCAGTACCTTTGATAACAAGTAACTTACCTGTTACAAGATCTTCTTTAGTAAATAAGGGTTTATTTTTCTTTGCATCTGCTTCATTAAGTTTTACAATAGCATTTTCAATATTCTTTTTCGCTTCATCTTCATTATAAACTCTTACAATAAGATATTCATTATACTTTAGATTGTGACCATCAAGCACTTTACCTATTTGACCAGGATATAATGCGAATGTATCAGGACCAGAAATGTTAATTTTGCTTCCATGTTTTAATGCAACAGCTTGGGTTTTCTTGAAGAGTGGGTGTTCAGATTCTTTTCCACTATCATTGTCGGTAGGGTTGATCAGTACAATATACTGACCCTCATCAGCAGTAGGACAGACTTGAATCGCATCATCAAGGTCGTTTGCCTCTACAAATTTTCTTGTTCTTTCATCATAGGTGACAAGTTTATCTATTTCACCCAAAGATTCTTTGTAAGGTCCAACTGCAACTTGCACTTGACCAGACGCACCATCTTGGATAAAAACAAATGTACCTTGAGATAATATTAAATCACCTCTCTTTTTTTCATAATTCATACGTACTTTTTTTTTATGTGAATAATTTGGAATTTGTAATTAATAGGCTTTATAGTGAATGATTCACATAAAGTTCAACAAATCACATAAAAAAATGGTGTTAAGTTTTTAACACCATTTTTATTTATTCATATTTTAACAAGAATTTATTAGAGATAGTTTTGAAAGAAAATCTTTCTGGAGAATCTACTGACACCCATACTAAACCTTCTCTTTCACTTTGAGTATTAAGAATTGATTTTCCTTCAGCCAATTTCAAAATTTCATCGATAGTTTCAGGAAGTTTAATACTTTCAAAAACAGTAGGTACAAATCTCAAATCAAATTGTTCAGCAATTTCTAACATTTCGATTTTTGATAAATATTCATATTTATCAATATCAAAAATATTAAAAAGTCTAAATTCTTGATCTTTTATTTTATATTTATTTTTTTGAATACCTTCTCCGATGATTTCTCCTTGAAGAGCAATATTTCTTCCTAAATTTTTCATTTTAGAAATCAAATCACTTTCCTTTGCAAGTCTCCATTGAGTAGTGTCACCTTCAGCTAATTCAAGATTTCTTGAACAGATACCAAAATTTTTGATTGATGTACATGACGACCATCAAGTTTTTCAGGCAAAATATCTAAATTTTCTCATTTCTTCATATTCATCAGCGAAGTTTTGAATTCTTTCTTCGTCTGTTTTCTGAATGAAACTTGGAAATTGCCCAATTACTTTACCTGTCAATTCTGGAGGAATAGGTGGTTCATATTTTACAATTTTAAGAAAGTTGGTAACATCTTGTCCTTCGATAACTGGCACACCGACAGGTAATATAGAAGTTGGAACAACCAAACCTTGTGATACTTGTCCACGAAGTTTAATAGTTCTTAGTCTGAAACCTTCGGTTCCGTCAGACATCATTTTATAAGATGATTTTCTAAGGAATTCAAATTCTTCCCGAATAGGAAGTAAAGAGTCAATTTCAAAGTAAACAATCAATTCACCAATAGTGTGAACTCATTTTTTTTTTGTTCTTACTGAATTAATTGGCGGAGTAGCTCAGCGGCAGAACAAGTATTATTTTCGAATCCAATACAAAAAGTATTATAATATTTTAAATAAAAAAGTTTTTACTAAATTAAGTTTTGTAACATTGATCACAATGTTTATAAAAAAAATCATAAGTTTCATATATTCCACATCTATATTTTGTTAAATATTCTTTATTTCTAACATCTTTTATACATTTTTTATTCATATTTTTTATTCTATGAATCACTTTTGTATCAATATCAAGCAAGTATTTTTTACCTATCAACAACAAAAACAATTTGTTACAGGAAAAGAAAAAAGAGTTTATTTCTATTAATAATTTTATTTTTCTATTTTTTAACATAATATCAAATTTAAAAATTTACAAATAATTTTGAACTATTCATAAAGCCCTATTTCTTTCTTTTAATAAAGTTTAATAAATGATGACATATATTAACTAAACTTTTAGTGAAATATGTAATAAATTACGTTATGAATAATTTGAGAAATTTTGTATAATCAAAAATTAGGATTTATTAATTTTTTATTTGATAATGATTTTTTAATTTTTTTTGAAATTTGTATTTTTTCTTCCGTGGTATATTCTTTCTTTTTTTTTATTTTTTGCTGAACAAGCACTACAATAATATGATAAATCTTTTTTTAGTTGTCTAAATTCTATTACTTTTTTCACGTCACAGCAATCACAAGATACGAATATTTTATAGTGACTACCTTTTACTAAATGTTCTGTTTTTATTTTTAAAAGTTTCCTATACTTAGCATCATAACCTAAATTTTTATAATATTTTATTTGTTGGTTATTTACAATTATTTCTATTTCTGTTTCTAAAATCATTCTATATATATTAATATTTTAAAATATTTCTACGTATTAGATTTTGAAAAATTCACAAATTTAGTAATTAAACTATTTTTAGGTAGATTTTTTAATTGCTTATCTGTTTTTGTGTTAGTATTAGGTTCATTATCTGATAAATCTATTGGATGATCTAATGTATTCACGGTATATTTATCATCTAAATCACCTTTTAGTTTTTTAGATATATCTCCACCTTGTTTTTGAATCATACTTTTTATATGTTTAAGTTGATCGTCTGAGTGTTTTCTTAACATTGGCATACAATAACTATTTCATTTTCATTATATATTAAAAACAAATTATTATTTTTTATCTATATATATTGTATGCGAATTTGGACATACAAAGAACTTCGAGAACAAATAACTGATGAATTATTAGATTTATTGACTGATTACTTAGAGTTAAAAAAAGATCTGGTAAATTTAATTGAAAAAGATAACGAAAGTGTAGTTTTTTATAATAAAGAACATCTTGTGAATTATGATATGAATATTAGAAAAATAAAAAATGAATTAGTAGTTAGATCAAAAAATAAATATTTAGAATGACATATCAATTTGAAGTAACCATCAAAACAGAAAGCACACCAAAAATGTTTTTAATAAAAAGAACATTTGAAAATAAATATCAGGCTCAAACCGAATTAACAAATATAGGCAAAAATGGTTTAATTATTAATGAAAACGGACAGAAATATTTTCCTCCACATAGAATTTTAGAAATTGATTTTAAGGAAATAAATTAAACATTCTTATTTATCTTATCGATTTTAAGTTTTCTGACGAATTTTTTAATATCATTATTAAAATTGAATTTGATTGTATTGTGTATAATCTTTTCAGATTCAAAATATACATTAAACATTTTTTTATTTCCATAATTGGTTTCTAATATATTATTAAGTTTAATTGCAATTGGTGGATTATCATACATTAAAATATAATGTTTATCATTAACATAATACTCTATCTTAATATTATTATATTTCTTATATAGAGAAAAGTAAGATTTTAACATATTTATTTCATCATCATCACCAAAAATGATAATTGCTTTTATATTACAATTATCTGTATAATTTTTGAAATATGAATTTAATATACTAAATGTTTCTTTTTTATGTTCAGTTGAAATGTTAAAGTTATGCTCGGTTAGAATATCGGATTTATCAACTGCATATTTTATCAAATCTTTAATAACATCATGGTAATCGCCGCAATCAGTTGTCCTTTGTTTTAATATATTTGGGAAACTTTCCGATACTTTATTAGTAATAAGGAAAGAAATATCAACCAATAACTTTTCTATTCTAATTATATCATTAGAATTAAATGTTTGCATATGTTCCATTATTTTTTAAAAATTTTTTTAAGTTTTTCTTTTCTCAGTTCTTTAATAGTTGGTTTCATTTTTTGAATATCATAAGTATAATAACAGTCCGTTTCATTGTTCCATCTTTCAGCAAGATATTTTGCTTCAGTCCAAGTTAGATCTTTCTTTTTTACTTGCCGTAGTCCCACAAATATATTTTCAATTATTTGATACTTAATAATCATCTTTTTTACCCCAATCAAAAACATGTTTAAGAGTTTCCCACATACACATCCCAGCAAATGCTATTAAAATTATTATACCAATAATTTTAAGTATTATCATTTCTATTTTCCTTTCTCACAATCATCAATATTTTACCTAACCAATTTTGACCATGTATTTTTTTACATTTATCACAAATACAGTTACCATACATATTGTCGTGCCAATGATTTGTTTCTTCTAAATATTTATCCCCAGTTTTTTCTAATAAACCTGTTAAGTAAGGCATGATACCCATTTAATATTTTACAAATATACAAAATTGTTTTAGTTCTACGATATTTATTTAAAAAAGTTATTAACAATTTTTATTGCCATTTATATATTTAATAATAGCTTCAATACCTTGTTTTCTACCAATTTTTAAATATTTAACATCAATTGGCGTTATTATTGGGTATGCAGATTTATTAATAATATTTTTAATTTCTTCATCATTAGGTAAAGAAATAATTTCATTAGCAAATTGCTGAAGGTCTATCATTAATTTGTCATCTTCTGGATAATCGGTTTTAATTCTTTTGATATATTTATCAATTATCTTTTGTCGCTCTTTTGTTTGTTTCATTTGATTTATTTATAAAAATTAATGCTGTTTTAGCTTTTCAAAATAACTTTCCTTAGTTCCTATTTTAAAGTGTTTTCTTTCTTGATCTGTTAAATCTCTTTCATCATCACACATTGAACATCTCATTCTTGAAAACTCCATAGGGCAAGTATTAGTAATTTCATAGTTATGTTTACCATCATTTAAACAATCAGCTTTTTCGGGTTCGTAATCAAATGAAATTGAGGTATAAAATACGAATGATTTATTACAATATTTACATTCCATTTCATGCGCTGTATTTTCTTCATAACCAAAACCGTCATCGTGGTTTATGTCAAGTCCTTTTCCGCAATAAGGACATTCTAAATCTTTTGTTTCCATAATTTTAATTTTGTTTTTTGATTGTTTTATAAGAAATTGCCACTGGATTTAAAGAATCAGGATCCTGAAATTTTGCTCGTACAATTTCCAACATTAAATCATATTTAATATTTTCCCAATCTTTTCTACATTTTATTAAACTGCCATATTTTTTGGACATTCTTGGAGAAGATTGACTTTGTACTAATCTATGATCTTCATTATTTGTTGTTTTATATGCCTGATACGCATGTTCACTTGTCGCATAATGCTCACCACGAAAGGTTAATTCTTTTTCGTAGAAGTTGCTTAAAAATTTATATTGCCCTTGAAACCCATTTATCATATATATTGTAGCATAAAAAAATGGGGAAGTTATAAAGAACTCCCATTTAAGAAAAATTTATTTAAAAAGTTTGTTAATATATTGTTAATAAATTGTTTTTGCTAATTCCTCGTCAGGTTTTGAGATAAATGAATTGAATACCCAAGGATTAACTAATCTGAACCTTACATCATTTGATACTTCAGTTCTCATAAGTCTGAAATTATATAGTTCATCATTCAATTCTTTAATTTTAGATGCCAAATCAACAAAAGTGTGTGCTGATTTAATTTCAGGATATTTTACAAAATACAAGTCAATTTTATCAGGACTAATAGAACTGAATATGTCCTTTTCGTGAGTAGGATATTGTTCTGCTAAAAGTTCTGTAAATGTGCGTGTTAATTCTTCTGTTTTTTCTTGATATAATTCAATTTGTTTATCAAATGTCCTCAATTCTTCAAAGTCAGACAATTGGCTACTATCAGTAGAGAAATTTACGGTTGTAGTAATGATAATAAAAAGGACAAAGAAAACACCACAAACTGTGATTGAGGCTACCCAATCGGCTTTATAGAGTTTTGTTCTAACGTAGCCTATTACGTTCAATAACATCCAGGCGATAATGATTATTCCAAAAATAATTGCTAAATACATAATTTAAAGTTTTATAGGGTTAATATTTGTTTTTAAAATTTC
>Ga0307992_1000666_pt1 | contig 21220 bp, 27 predicted proteins | sample EllFjometagen133_FD_203162 | JGI IMG/M metagenome (GOLD analysis project Ga0307992, IMG submission 203162) | Marine microbial communities from Ellis Fjord, Antarctic Ocean - #133 | ecosystem: Environmental > Aquatic > Marine > Unclassified | place: Southern Ocean | collected 2014-10-08
ATAAGGCAGAAACTTCTATAATAGCAGCTGCATTAGAGGTAATCCAAAAAATTGGTCCTTGTACTGCAAAAATTAAGGTGCAAAATATAGAGGATGTAAGAGTTTCAAAAAGAAGATTTGTTATAGATAGGGCAAAGGATCTCTTGAAAGCAATGATGGACAATGTTATCCCAGACAGCCAAGAGTTGGCAGATGAGGTAGCGTATTCTGTGAGGGTAATGGAAATACAGGAATATGGAACAGATAGGCTGCCAGCAGGACCATCAATAGATGAATCAGATGAAATAATTATCGTAGAGGGAAGAGCAGATGTCCTGAATATGCTGAAGCATGGCTTTAAGAATGTGATAGCAGTAAATGGAACATCTGCACCAAAATCAATAGTTGATTTATGCAAAAAGAAAACATCCACTCTTTTTGTAGATGGCGACCGCGGTGGTGATCTCATAATCAAGGAAATTACAAGCATGGCAGAGATAGACTATGTCACAAAAGCACCAGATGGCAAGGAATTAGAAGAGATTACAAAAAAGGAAATCCATAAAGCATTAAGGGGCAGAATTGCAGTTGAGCAGGCAAAACTTGATATAAAAGAAACTAATGGAAATACAAGACCGGGAAAACCAAGAATACAATCAGGACAAAGATCAAGGTTTACCCCAAGAAGGCCAGAGCAAACTAGAAGACCCGAGCAAACCAGGAGGCCAGAGCCTTCAAGGCCAGTGAAAATATCTGCAGAGGAGAAAAAGACTTTCAAGGATATGCTCGAAGATCTTATTGGGACTCGTGGTGCTTATATTCTTGACACAAAACTTAACATTCTTGGAAAAGTGCCAATAACGGAACTACAGACAACTATTAAAAGTCTTAAGTCTGGCGTTCATGCAATTGTCTTTGACGGATCAATAGACAGAGACCTTGTCAGGGTTGCAGAGAAGACAACAGTTAAATACATAGTGGCAATGGATTCCAAAATAAAGTCCAGTGACACAAGAATAGCTATCCTTACAAGCAATGACTTGTAAGTTTTTTATTTATTTTTATTTCTAATAATTACTGATTCGAAGAACCTCTCTTGAAATTTAGTTAATGTCTTTATCTGGTCATCATTGTATGTAATATTTTCTGGGATTACAATTAGTTTATCATCGTCATCATCTGTCCTGTGAATAACTGCAATACATTTGCCTGTAAATTTTTTAATTGGTTCAAAAACACCCAAAACATATGCATCTAATTCATCTCCATCAGGAGCTTTTACACCAGGAATATAGCCATAATTCACAGGATAAATAAACTCCCATTTTGGATGTTTGCTTCCCATTGGACGGTCAATCTTTACATTAACTTTTTTTCCTAAAAATTTGGTTGCATAACTCATAACTATTAGTTTTAGATTAATATTAATAAAATTATCTAAAAAATATTAAAACATTTTATTCCACTAGTCTATGGATAATGGTTTATAATGGGATAAAATGTGCTCAAGAGTGAGGAGGTCGAGCATGCTGCCAGTCTATGACTGACAGTGCCTCCGAACTTTTGACAAATAAAAAAAGAAATTTATCAGCACTGGCCACCAGTTGATGTTGATGATTCTTCTGAAAATCCAAATCCTGGTGAGGGATTTGCTGATGAAAGCTTTTCATTGCATTCAGCCGGCTTATTCTTGAATCCTGTGCAGATTGCATTAAGCAGGCTTGCAGGGTCTCTTCCACTTTTTGCCGTTACTCCATTTATTACTAATCCGGGAGAGCCCGTGATCCCATATTTCTCATTTAACTCTTTATCAACATCAAACAACGGGAATCTTCCACCACTCCATGTTGACTCATCATTAAATTTTTCTGTTATCTTGAATTCAGCATCTGTTTCTGTTATGCATGAATCCAATTTTCCATCAAGCCCAACCTCTTTAAGGCAGTCATCTGTTTTTTCATCTTTCAAAAAACATGCAAGGTAATCCATGTATTTGTCATTATACTCTTTCTGTATGCAGTACTGCAATGTCTGCTCATCAAGCTCTTTTTTGCCGTGCATTGCATAACTGCAAAACCTTATATTAAAATCAATTTTATCACCCAATAATCTTGCAACAGGAAGCATTCCCTTTTCAATCTGTGTTCCATATGGGCAGTGAGACATAACAAACATTTCTACTTCTGGCTTATCTTTTTTAGGCATGCACTGCCAGCTTTTTTCGCAATCTGGGTCATCACAATCAATCAAGCCATCACTATCATCATCTTTTCCATCATTGCAGACTGTTTCCATGCATGCTGGATTTGTCTTGCATGATTCATCATCACAATCTATTTTTCCATTATCATTATCATCTAATTTATTATCGCATATCTCTCCTGTAGGGTCAAAGTTTGAACCAATCTTTAATGAAAGGTAGTCTCCTTTTTGCTCAAGAAATTTTTCTACTTGGGAATAATTTCCTTCCTGTTTTATAGACTCATTATTAAATAATATTGCAGGAAGAACTTTTACATCTGTTTCACCATAAAGTTTTTTACCTTCTTCACTCATATAATCTATATTCCCAAAGCTTAAATCAGGAAACAATCCTTCTAACTGGGTTACAATATTTGAAACCTGGGCACATTCTTTGCATCTTTCATCATTTAATACAATAATATCAAATGTGTTGCTGTTTAAATTATCTTTTGAATTGTTACCAAGGTTTCCTGGTATAAATTTAATAACCAAAACAATAAGAATTAAAACAACTATTGATATCAATAAATGTTTCTTTTTTATTTTAATCACAAAATCCTTTTCTTTCATTTTAAACCCCCATTACTATGCTCTGCATTTATCTGCAAATTCCCTAAGATTTTCAATAGACATTGCTCCAGTATGCTCTACACCATTTGGGCAGATGAATTGAGGAACATAACCTTTCATTACATCAGCAAAACAATTATTTAATAACTCCTGAGATTTTGAATCACTGCCTGTTGCCCAGTAGAAATTATAACCCTGTTCTTCTAAATCCTTAACCAAAGGTTTCATATTTGCACAATGGGGGCAGGAGTCAGAATAAACAAAAATTACAGCATCCCTTGGTATGTCGTATTTTGTGATGCATTCATTATCAACAGCACTCGCTGTTATTGGTGTTATTTCTGATTTAGGTAAAATCTCTTTTTCTTCAAAAATTTTAATATCTGACTTATCTCTTAGAATATCCAAATAATCACTAAAAGCTGTATTCTGCTTTTCTAGTTTTAGTTTTTCTTCTATATCCTGCATTGCATCTTCCAGTTTAATTGTTGTTTCTGACTTTTTGTCCAACAATTTAATAATATGGTATCCAAACTGTGTTTCAACAACAGGAGATATTTCTCCAACATCAAGTGCAAAGGCAACATCTTCAAATTCCTTTACCATCTGACCTCTGGCAAAATATCCTAAATCACCGCCTTCTGATGCAGATGAGCATGTTGATTTTTCCTTTGCCAGCTCAATGAAATCAGCTCCATCATTCAATTGTTTTAATATTTCCTCTGCTTCCTCATCTGATTCAACTAAAATATGCCTTGCCCTAACCTGTTCAGGTATAACAAATTCATTCTTATTATTTTCATAGTACTCCTTAACTTCAGAACTGCTGATAACTATCTTAGAAAGAACAGTTTTGTTCAATAACTCATTTATTGTTAGCTGTTTCCTGTAATAATCCTCTAAAAACTCCATTGTTAGATTTTGTTCTTCAAGAGATTTCTCGAAATCCTCTTTTGAAAGTCCTGATTGTATTATTGAATCCTCAATCACTTTTGATAATTCTTCTGCAGTTACAGAAATTCCCTGTTTTTTGGCTTCCTGCAAAAGCAACAACTCATTAATAGACTGGTTTAAAATCATTTCTTTTGTTATAAACTCCTTGTATTCTGCTGGAACACGGTCATATTGCTCATTAATATTTTGTGTTGTAATAACCTCGCTATTCACAGTAGCTGCAATATCGCCTGATGGGCCTTCATTTGTATTAAAATACCAAAGGGCTGCAATAGAACCTAAAATAGCTACCCCAATAATTGCTAAAATAACATAATTATTTTTCTTTGTTTTCTTTTTTTTAGAAATACTAGCGGTCTTAGTACTAAATTTTCTCATTTTTACACTGCTTTTTCTTTTAATCACTTTATTTACCAAAATAATCACCCCTTATGAATACTTCAGAAAAAACTAGATAAATATAAACCTTTCGAAAATTCTTTAAACAAAAAGATATAAATACCAAGATTAATTCTCAGATGTAAAATGAGGAAAAAACACGAGAAAAAGAATAAGATAGGGTTTTGGTTAGCTCTTTTTATAGCTTTTATTATGTTAACCAGCACCATTGGCTATGTCTTTAAGGGTGACTCAAAGGAAAAATATGGTGACTTCTCATTTTCAAGAGGGGATGACCAAAGATGGCATACAAAAATCAATGGAAAACAACTTGCTTTTAATTATTTTCCATCAGAGCTTGAAAGAATTAATTTAAGCAATGAGATCATTGACAAAATAAAAAATACAAACATGGTTTATTTTACACATGATCCTGAAAACCGTTATAGCGGAGATATTGCCTTGTTAAAGGAAATGTTCTGGCCATATTTTCGAATATATGCTAATAGTGGGCTTACAGTAAATAATACTCTTGGTCTGCCAATAGTTGGCTGTAATAATGCAACAAATACATTACCAGTAATCTACTTCAAGGAATCAAATCAAACAGGATTTTACCTTGATAATAACTGTATTATCTATGAACTAAGGTCAGAAGATGATTTTACTGCACTTAAAGAGAGATTGATTTATGCATTATTTGATGTTATTGAGTGATTTAAATGATAAAAAAAGAGGTACCAGAGTCTGAAGTTAATTTATTAGAACCAGATGAAAAAAAAGAGGCTGATAAAAATAGCAGTAGAAATATCATAATTGCTGTTATTGTAATTCTTGGACTTATTGTATTATTCTTCAGCATAAAATACCTTTATCATCCAGAGACCAATGAAGATAGTTATATGTATAATGGATTTAAATTTACAAAGATTTCAAATCTCTGGTTTACAGAAGTTCAGATTAATGATAAACTTTTCAGAATTTCCATGAGATATTCCCCTAGAGAGCTGGAGCATATTAGTGTTGAACCAGACACATATGAAAAAATTGTAAATTCAAAAAAGATTTATTTTACAGTTCCAGGAAATCTTAGTTCTGTGGCTGTTCTTGCTATTACTGAATTAGGAAGGATAGTTGGTACGCGTTATGGAATATTAAACATACCTTCCCAGAGTGCCCTTGCAGATGCTAGTGATAATGAAACTTTTGTTAAGACTTGCAAGGACGCTGTTAATGGGACAGGAGTCATATTTTTTAATACTGGAAACACAACAGTAGTTTATTCTGATAAAAATTGTGTTATTATTCAGGGAGAGGATGATTGGGATATTGTAAAAGCAGCAGACAGGGTTACATTTGGTCTTCTTGGAATAATGCCTAGATAGAAACTTTTAAAAGTATCTTTAATAATATTCTTTTTATGCCGCACTATTATTCAGAAAAACAAACAAGCCCATTAAGGCTTGAAAAAATAAAAGCTGTTTTAAGGGGGAGATTATTTGAGTTCTACTCTGGTTCAGGTGTTTTTTCAAAGAAAAAAGTAGATAATGGAACAAAGGTTCTTGTTGAAAATTGTGTTGTTAAAAATAATTGGAAGATTTTAGACCTTGGCTGTGGATATGGTGTTATTGGTACTGTTATTGCAAAAATGTTTCCAAAAACAACTGTTTTAATGGTTGATGTAAATAAAAGGGCATTAAAACTTTCTAAAATGAGCCTTGAGCTTAACAATATTGAAAATACTAAAGTAAAATACAGCAATCTTTATTCAGGTGTAAAAGAAAAATTCAACACAATTATTGTTAATCCGCCAATAGCAGCAGGTAGAAAACTCTGCTTTAGGATTATTGAAGAATCAAAAGAGCACTTGGAGAAAAATGGATTATTGCAATTGATTGCCAAACATCGCAAAGGAGGAAAAATGCTTGGTGAGAAAATGCTTGAAGTTTTTGGGAATATGGAAGAAAAAGCAAAAAGCGGCGGTTATAGGTTATATATATCTAAAAATTAAAGTTAGGAGGCAAAATGGAAAATATAGATGAGAAAAAACTTTATGAAATTCAGTTTGTGCAGCTGATTTTTAGCCTGAAAACCAGCGCAATAATGCAGCTTGGAAAGATAGCAAACCCTTTAACAGGCAAGATTGAGCGAAATTTAAATGAGGCAAAATATACTATTGACATGCTGAACATGATTAAGGAAAAAACAAAGGGCAATTTGACATCTGATGAGCAAAAAATAATTGATGATGCTGTTTTTGAACTGCAGATGAACTACATTGATGAGGTTAAAAAAGACGAAGAAGAGAAAAAAGAAACAAAACCAGAAGAAAAAGAAGAAACAACTGAAAAAGGGACAAAAGAACAAACAGAAGAAGGGCAAAAACCAGAAGTTGAAGAAAAAGAAAAAGCTGATGAAAGCAAAGAAAATGTAGAAAAAGAGAAAAAGCCTGAGAAAAAATCAGGAAAAAAGAAATATTCAAAAGCTAAAAAGAAAAATGAAAACAAAGCTTGAAAAAGCTCTTGATGAGATGCAGGAAGAAGAGCTTAGAAAGAAGAATAAAAAGAAGCTTAATATAAAAAAAGAAAAAAAACTGCAGTATTACAACAATTGGAATAAGGATGACAAAGAGGCCAGTAAAACAAAACAGGACAAACAGTCCAAATTAAAGAAATTTTGCTTTTAAACCAATAAAGAGAAAGCTTTATAAAAATTGAAGTTATGTTTGTGTTTGGGGGTATTAAAATCAAATATAAGAAGAAACAACCTATTTCAGCATTAAAAGATGGGGATAAGGTAGACGATGTCTTTGTTGTAAAGATAAAGAAAACAATGTCATCCTATGCAAAGGGATTCTTTTTCCAGCTGATTTTATCAGATAGCAGCGGCAAAACCCTTGATTATAGGTATTGGGGCAGCCAGGATGAAAAAAAAGTAAGATCACTTTACGATTCAATAAAATCTGATTCTGTTGTGCATGTGCAGGGAAAGGTTTCTATTTATAACAAAAAGCTTCAATTAGCTACAAATGAGCCATTTATAATTGAGCCATTAAAAGAGGAAGAATATGACAAGGCTGATTTCATAAAGCCAGCAAGAAAAGATATTGATGATATGTATACTGAACTAAAAGCAGCTATTGATGATGTTAAAAATCCAGACATAAAAAAATTGCTTGAAAATATATTTAATGAGCCTGCTATGGGAGCAAAATTCAAGACACATCCTGGTGCAATTGAAATACATCATAATTGGGTAGGAGGATTATTGGAACATACTTTAGAAGTATTGAAATATTCATTATTAAGCTTTGATTTATTTCCAGTTTTAGATAAGGACTTGTTGATTGCAGGGGCATTGTTGCATGACATAGGAAAACTAGATGAGCTTGAAGTAACTTCAAGGATTAAGGGCTCTGATTCAGGACAGCTGATTGGCCATATTGTCCTAAGCTCTATCTTTGTTTCAAATAAAATGAACAAGCTTGGCCTTGACAATAATTTAAAAAATAAACTGCTTCATATTATAGTCAGCCATCATGGAAAAACAGAGTATGGCTCACCTAAACAGCCAATGTTTCCAGAAGCAGTTGTTGTTTATTATGCAGATGAGATGAGCTCAAAAATAGCTGAAATAACTGAATTTGTCAAGGATTCAATAGAAGACACAGAGGATGACTTTATGTTTCACTGGAGAAAGCAGCACAATATTTATCTTAAATGAGGTTTGAAAAATGAATCATTACAGGAAAAGAACAATAAAGACCTTAGTTATTTTGCTACTTGTATTTGTAGTTGTATTTTTTGCAGCCTATGCCCAGTTTAAGAAAGGAACTTTGATATTTGATCTTGGCATGCCAAATGGAATAGAAAATCTTGTTGTTATGTTCTTTTCAATAGCTGCAATAGTAAAGGTTGTTTTTGAAATAAGCAGGGATTGAAATCTACAAGGCCTTTGAGCAAAGGATTAAATTAAAAGCATAGTAATTTCTAGTAAAATCTTTTAAAGAAACATTTAAATAAATAGGGCTTGTTCTCATTGTGAATATGAAGAAAAAAATAATTAATATTGATAAGCTTGTTCCTGACACTTCTGTGATAATTGAAGGTCTTGTATCTTCAAAGATAGAAAAAAAAGAGATAGTTCCAAAATCAGTTATAATACATGAGGCAGTTCTGGCAGAGCTTGAGCACCAGGCAAACAAAAATAAAGAAACAGGAGTGCTTGGCCTCGAAGAGCTTAACAAGATAAGAGAGCTTTCAAAAAAATTAGGATTTAGTTTAGAGTTTGCTGGAAAAAGGCCAAATGCTTATGAAATAAAATATGCGCGCCTTGGCGAGATTGACTCATTGATAAGAGAGCTTGCTTATAATGAGAATGCAAGCTTAATGACCTCTGACAAAACTCAGGCAAGGGTTGCAGAAGCAAAAAACATTCAAACTATTTTTATTGAGATAAAAAAGCTTTTCAAAAAGCTAAAGCTTGAGAAATTCTTTGATGAAACAACAATGAGCGTGCATCTCAGGGAAAATGTTGTTCCATATGCAAAAAAAGGAATGCCTGGAAAATGGAAATTTATTGCTGTTAATAAAACAAAGCTCACAAGAGAAGATATAAAAGACATAAGCAGGGAAATAATTGAGGAATCAAGCATAGCAAGAGATGCTTTTATAGAGATAGAGAGGGCTGGTTCAACAATAGCCCAGATTGGAAAGTTCAGGATAGTAATAACAAAGCCGCCATTTTCAGATGGCTGGGAAATAACAGCTGTCAGGCCTGTAAAGATGCTTTTACTGGAGGAATATAAACTTTCTGACAAGCTAAAGCAAAGAATTTCAGACCAGGCAGAGGGAATTTTAATTGCCGGCTCTCCAGGAATGGGAAAGTCAACATTTGCGCAGGCACTTGCACAATTTTATTCTGAGCAGGGCAAGATTGTAAAAACAATAGAAGCACCTAGAGATTTAGTATTGTCAGACAATATAACACAATATGCTATCTCTCATGGAAGTGCCCAGGAAATCCATGATGTCCTGCTTTTGTCAAGGCCGGATTACACAATATTTGATGAGATGAGAAATACATCTGATTTTCAGTTGTTTGCTGATTTAAGATTGTCAGGGATTGGATTGGCAGGAGTTGTTCATGCAACAAATCCAATAGATGCTATCCAGCGTTTTGTCGGAAGGATTGAATTAGGTGTTATACCCCAGGTTATAGATACTGTGATATTCATAAAAAACGGCTTTGTTGATAAGATATTAAACCTGAAAATGGTTGTCAAGGTGCCTACAGGAATGACTGAGGCTGACTTGGCAAGGCCGGTTGTTGTTGTGAATGACTTTGAAACAAATAAATTGGAGTATGAGCTTTATTCTTATGGTGAGGAAACAGTTGTTGTTCCTGTTACAGGAAACTCAAAATCACCTACAAACAAGCTTGCAGAAAAAACAATAAAAGATGCATTCAGGCATTATTCTGAAGATGTTGATGTTGATGTTGTATCAGAGAACAAATGTATTGTATATGTTCCTGAAGAAAGGATTGCAAAGATAATTGGAAGGCAGGGAAAAAATATTTCTGAAATAGAAAAAAGATTAAGCATGAGCATAGATATTAAAGAGCTTGATAAAAAAACACCTGGCCAAACAATAGAATTCAATACAGAGATAAAAAAGAAAAACATTATTTTCTATCTTGACATGCAGTTCAAGGATAATAACATAAACATATATGTAAATGATGATTATTTATTGACAGCAAAGTCTGGTAAGAGCGGCCTTATAAAGATAAAGAAAAACAACAAAATAGCAAGAATCCTTGTTGATGCAATAAACTCTGGTGAAAAAATCAAATTAATATTATAATTTTATTCTCTTGATTACGCTTTAAAAACAAAACATTAATATACATTCAATAGATTAATCTCTTTAAATAAACTTATAAGGTGTATAAATGCTCGGAATAAAATTTATCAGGGAAAATTCAGGCTTGGTTAAGAAAGATCTGAAGAAAAGGCATGAAAAAGAGATGGTTGCATGGGTAGATGACCTGCTAAAAAAAGATGAGGAATACAGGAAATCATTGCAGGAATCTCAAACCCTTAGAGCAAAAAGAAATAAAGCAACTCTTGAGATAAATGATATGAAAAAGCAGGGAAAAGATATTTCAGCAAAAATAAAAGAAATAAAAGAATTGCCATCCAAAATCAAGAGGATAGAGGAAAAACAAAAAGAACTGAAAGAAAAAATAACCTATTATCTTATGAGGATTCCAAACATACTGCATGAGTCAGTTCCATTTGGAAAAGATGATACTGAAAATGTTGTTGTGAGGGAAGTTGGTGAAAAAAAGAATTTTGATTTCAAGCTCAAATCCCATGGGGAGATGATGGAGCATCTTAATGGCGGAGAATTCCAAAGGGCAGTTAAGATAGCAGGATCAGGATTCTATTACCTTAAGGGAAAGATTGCATTGCTTGACTTGGCTTTGCAAAGATATGCAATTGATTTGTTGGTTAAACGCGGCTACACTCTTGTTGAGCCTCCATTCCTTATGAACAGGAAAGCGTATGAAGGCGTAACTTCTTTAGCAGATTTTGAAAATGTTATGTACAAGATAGAGAATGAAGACCTTTTCCTTATTGCGACATCAGAGCATCCAATGGCCTCAATGTTCATGGATGATGTTTTGAAAGAACAAGAGATTCCAATAAAATTTTGCGGCTTGTCTCAATGCTTTAGAAGGGAAATTGGATCACATGGAATTGATACAAGGGGAACATTTAGAGTGCACCAGTTCAGCAAAATAGAACAGTTCATATTTTGCAAACCAGAAGAAAGCTGGAAATTTCATGAGGAAATCCAGAAAAACTCAGAGGATATTTACAGGGGATTAAAGATCCCGTACAGGGTTGTAAATGTATGCACAGGGGATATTGGAATTATTGCTGCAAAAAAGTATGATCTTGAGGCATGGTCTCCAAGAGAAAACAAATACTTTGAAGTTGGCTCTAACTCAAACTGCACAGCATATCAGGCAACGAGGCTTAACATAAAGTATGAGAATAAGAAAGGAGAAAAAGAATTTATCCATACTTTAAACAACACTGCAATTGCAACATCGCGAGCCTTAAGAGCAGTACTTGAAAACTACCAAAATAAGGATGGCTCACTCACAATACCAAGTGTTTTAGTGCCATACATGAATGGCATAAAAAAGATAGAAAAAGAATAGCTAATCAAAAACTATATAAATCTCTTTCTTTTATTTTGTTTTATGGCCTTATTCAAAGACATGCTTAAATCTGATGAATCTCTTTTTAAGAATTCTGTTGCCTTGGACTATGATTATATTCCAAAGCTGATTAAATACCGTGAGGGTGAGCAGCAGCAGATGGCCTCATGCATAAAGCCCTTGTTCCAGAAAAGGAATGGCCGCAACCTTTTCATATACGGCAGACCAGGGATAGGAAAAACACTTGCATGCAAGAATGTTTTAAAGGAACTTGAAGAGCAATCAGATGAGATAATTCCTATTTATATAAACTGCTGGCAAAAGAACACAAGCTTCAAGATACTAATTAAAATATGCAATCTTCTTGGTTATAAATTAACACATAACAAAAAAACAGACGAATTATTTAATATTGTCAAAGGTATATTAAACAAAAAATCAGTTGTTTTTGTATTTGACGAAGCAGATAAGTTAGATGACTTTGATTTTCTTTATTCAATACTTGAGGAGATTTATCGTAAGTCGATATTTCTCATAAATAATGACAGCAAATGGCTTTCAGAGCTTGAGGATAGGATAAAATCAAGATTAACGCCGGAAATGCTTGAGTTTAGGCAATACAACAACAATGAAATAGATGGCATAATAAGAGAAAGAATAAAATATGCATTCTTTGAAAACATCTGGCATGAAGAGGCAATTGAATTAGCTATTGAGAAGACATTTGAATTAGGTGATATAAGGTCTGGTCTTTACCTTTTGAGAGAAGCAGGAAATGCAGCAGAAGACCGCTCTTCAAGAAAGATAAATTTAGAGGATGTAAAAAAGGCAATGGAAAAACTTCCAGAATTCAGCTCAAAAAAAACCGATGAGCTTGAGGCAGACAAAAAATTCATACTTGAAATAATAAAAAAAAATTCTGGGAAAAAAATAGGTGAAATCTATAAATCATACCAGGATGAAGGCGGCAAAGCTGTTTATAAAACATTTCAGAGAAAGATAACAAAACTGGAAAAGGACAATTTCATATCAACAGAAAAAATAGCTGGAGGAAAAGAAGGCAAGACAACAATAATAAACATAAAAGATATAACAAAAAAAATTACTGATTTCTAAAATTTGACTGTAAAATCATCAAACTCTCCTTTAAATTTTTCATATTCAAATTTAAGATTAGCAACACCTGAGAGCCTAGGACCCTTTCTGCAGAAATTAATCAGTTCATTAATCTCTTTCTCATTTCCTTCTGCAACAACCTCTACATCACCATTTGGCAGATTTTTTACAAAACCCTTAATTCCCATCTTTCTGGCTTCAATCTTTGTGAAATACCTAAAGCAAACCCCCTGCACATAGCCGGATATAATAATATGGATTCTTTTCATAGCTAATTAGAATAGATGCCAGTATTTTAATTTAACGTTTTGTCCAATGCACGCAGGCCTTGAAACAAACGATTTCTTCACATATAGCTATTTCAATATCCACTGGACACTGGACAACTGTCTGGATGAGGTATTTAAACAAAACTGCTATTCTTATTGTCAGAGGTGATAAAAAATGAGTGATTTAAGCATAAAAACAATTGAAAACATATTTTTCCAGCAGATAAGGAATTTGACTCTCAACACAGAAAATTTAAAACAGGGATTTACACAGGTGATATAGATGGAGAAGGACTTTTACACATATGAAGCAGTTAGTGAATCATTATATGATGATCAGATTTCTGCCTTAGAGGAGGGATTCATGGCAGGTTATCTATCAGCTTTTGGGGGTGATTAAATTCAATTTATTCAAAAAACTGTTTAAGACAAAATTTGTAGAGTGGAATGATTACCAGGCAAAAATTGATTTTTTGGAGTATTTTTACTGGCAACAGAGCGTTTACAAGCAAAGCCTAAAAAACCTTTAAATCCAAACACCTCTGCCCCCTCTTTGAGGGGGTTTTTATTCTGATTTATATTATCCATTTTAATAAACTATTTAAACAAGAGTTACTACCCATTTACTATGAGAGTTTACATAAAAGAAGAAGTCTTGCTGAGAAAAGATGAAGCCATTGCTAAAATAAGAGATGGCTCAATAATTGTACATCCAACAGATACTATTTATGGCATAGGATGTAATGCACTTAACTTAAAGGCAGTCAACAAGATAAGAAAGATAAAAAACAGGAAAACTATGCCTTTCTCTGTTATAGCTCCATCTAAGCAGTGGATACATGATAATTGTGTTATCACAGAAGAAGCTGAAAAATGGATAAATAAACTGCCAGGAAGATACACCCTAATATTAAAGCTTAAGAATAAAAAAGCTATTTCAAAATCGGTTAACAATGGGTGGGATACACTTGGAGTAAGAATTCCAAAGCACTGGTTTGCTGCCTTTGTTGAAAAAGCAGGTGTTCCATTTGTTACAACAAGCGCAAACATTGCTGGAGAGGATTTTATGACATCTATTGATGACCTTGATCCAAAAATAAAAAGCAAGGTAAATTATATTATTTATGTAGGAATAAAGAAGGGCAGGCCATCTAAAATCATTGACCTAACAAAAGAGAAACCTGAGATAATAAAGAGATAAAATATGGAAAGAAAGAAAAAATCAATAGATGTAGCAAAACCTAAACAATCAAAATTAAAAATACTTGCTTCCGGAGACATACATGGCGATACAGGTCTTGCAGAAAAACTTGCCGTAAAGGCAAAGAAAGAAAATGTTGACTTAGTGATTCTTTGCGGTGACTTAACTCAAAACGAAATGAGTACTTCAAACCTTATAGGTCCTTTTGTTAAAAGGAAAAAAAAAGTAATTCTTATTCCTGGAAACCATGAGACTGTTGCAACCGCTGACTTCTTGGCAGAACTTTACGGAGTAAAAAACCTGCATGGTTACTCTGTGAAATACAAAGATGTTGGTCTTTTTGGATGTGGTGGAGCAAATATAGGATTATTTCAGCTAGAGGAAAAAGAAATATTTGATTTATTAAAAAAAGGATTTAGTAAGATAAAGTATTTAGACAAGAGAATAATGATAACACATGTTCATCCCTCTGGTACAAAGATGGAAAAATTCACAAAATTCTTTCCTGGCTCAAGCGGGGTTAAAAAAGCTATAGAAACATTTAAGCCAGATATTCTTCTTTGCTCGCATGTCCATGAGGCTGAAGGCATAGAGGAAAAAGTTGGAAAAACAAGGGTTATCAACGTCGGCAGAAAAGGAAAAATAATAGAAATATAACTATCCTTTCAAAACACCCAATGGTTTCATTCTAACAACTTTTAAGCTTATTCCTGCATTATGAACAGAATCAACAACCTCTTCAACATCCTTGTAGCATCCTGGTGCTTCTTCTGCAAATGATTTCCAGTTGGATGCTTTGCTTACAATGCCTTTTTCCTTAAGATCATCACTAACTTTTTCTCCTCTAAACTGCTTTAAGGCAGCATGCCTGCTCATTGCCCTGCCAGAACCATGGCACGAGCTTCCAAAAGTTTTATCTAAAGCAAGCTCTGTTCCCTTACAAATATATGAAGCTGTTCCCATTGTTCCTGCTATTAAAACAGGCATATCAGGAAATGCTCTTGTTGCCCCCTTTCTATGAACATAATATTTTTTACCCTTTATTTTTTCAAGCTTTACAATGTTATGGCAGATACCATAAACAGTCTGCATGTTCATCTCTTCCCATGATTTTTTAAACACTTTTTCAAATGTTTCTCTTATCCATTGGGTCATAACAAGCCTGTTTGTAAATGAATAATTAACAGCACATTTCATTGCACTGTAGTAATCCTGTCCTTCTTTTGAGTTAACAGGAGCGCATGCAAGCTGCCTGTCAGGAAGCTGTATATTGTATTTTTTAACAGCTTTCTCCTGTATTTTAAGATAATCTGTTGCAATCTGGTGTCCAAAACCCCTGCTTCCACAGTGAAGCATAATCAAGACCTGGTCTTTATCAACAATCCCTAGTTTTTTTGCATATTCTTTGTCATAAATATCACTTACTTTTTGGATTTCAAGAAAATGGTTTCCTGCTCCTAAAGTGCCAAGCTGCGGCAATCCTCTTTTTTTTGCAAGGTCAGAAACCTTTGAAGGATCAGCTCCAGACATGCACCCATTTTCCTCTGTTTTTTTTATATCTTCCTTTGTTCCATACCCATTTTCAACAGCCCAGTTAACTCCGTTAGTCATAACACTATCAAGCTCATTATAATTTAACCTTAGTTTTCCCTTTGAGCCAACACCACATGGAATTGCATTGAATAATGCAGGAACAAGTTCTTTTAATTTTTCCCTGACTTCATTGACTGTTAGGTTTGTTCTTATAGAGTTTATTCCACAGTTTATATCAAAGCCACATAAACCTGCTGAGATTATTCCTTTTTCACTGTCAAATGCACTTACTGCACCCATTGGCAGACCATAACCAAAATGCATGTCTGGCAGTCCAATAACAGGCTCAACCACTCCTGGCAGACAGGCTACATTTGTAAGCTGTTGAACAGCATCTTCTTCTATACTATCTAATATTTTTTTGTTTGCAATAATCTTTGCATCAACATTCATTCCATTTCTTGCTGTTTTTGGCAATAACCATTCATAATCATTTATTTTCTGAATTTTTTCTTTCATTTTAACACCTAAATATCCAAGCTAATTGTTACTTTAAAATTATCTTTTATTTTTTCAAGCTTTAGCTTATAATATGTTACTCCCTTAACTACAATCCCCGCTTTTTCAGGGCTTATGGGTTCTCCATATATATTTGCCTTTAAATTATCCTCGCTGATTTCAATTATATCAAACCTTGAAAAAAACATTTCGTCTGTATCAACAAGAGCAATAATCTCCTGCAGCCAGTTAACCATAAGATCTTCTATAGAATCGCCTTTAAGTTCTACACTAAGAGATTTTTCTTCTCCTACTTTCTTAATATTACAGATAATGCTTGAAAGCGCAATTGCTGAATTCCCAAACAGTTCCTTTAGACTTTTTCCGTAGGCTTCAAAAAGCACATCTGATGTAAGGTCATCTATAAATTTATATTTTTCCATCTTTAATAAGTTACAACTTCATTTAATTCAAATGGTTTTTCTTCTTTATCTTCTTCCTTTTTTTCTTCTGTTGAGCTGTCAAACATGTTAAATGTTCCTTCAGAGACTTCTGGTGCTTCCTTATTTTCATCCACTGATTCGTATTCCCCTCCAATAAGGCTTGAGAGCATATTTATCAGTTTTTTAATCTCCTCAGCAGAATCCTCTTTTGTGTCTATTGTGATTTTCATAAGGCAACCTCCTTTTTGTGAATAATTAATGTATTAGCCTATTCTTATTTAAACATTTCTGAAAAGCATACAAAAATTTTATTAAGTTCCTCTTATTATCATTGTTAAATGTCAGACCCCTTATTAGATTTCAAAAAAAGCATCAACAACTTAAGGAATTCTCTTAACAATGTAATTTCTAAGAAGTTAAACATGAAAAAATATGGAAATAAAAGATTGTTTGATTTCAGGCAGAACAAAGAGGATTATATAAGAGCATCTCTTTTTAATTCAATGAAAGAGCTCAAGTCATCTGCATGGGCTCTTTCTAGAATTTATAACATAAATAAATCAAATGAAAATAATATAATAAAAATATTAGAAATTATTATAAAAATTGAAAAAAAATATGAAATGTCTAATTTTGAGGACATGCTTTCCTGCCTTGATGATATAGCTGAAATAACAGCATTGCTTAAATCTAAAACAGTGAAAGAAGATGAACTAAACTTTGATATTCCAACACTTCCGTTAAGCATAGAACCAGATGTTATGGCTGATATAAGGGAACTTAAGCGCTGTTTTAATGCAAAATGCTACCGTTCATCAACAATACTTTGCGGCAGGATATTAGAAACTGCCTTACATAGAAAATACTTTGAAGCAACAAATAAAGACATACTTGAAACCAGCCCTGGGATTGGCCTAGGTAATTTAATAGCAAAACTCAATAATAAGGTTGAGTTTGACCCTGGTATAAAAGACCAGATTCACCTAATAAACAAAGTAAGAATCTCATCTGTTCATAAGAAAAAAGATGCATTTTTCCCAACAAAGCAGCAGGCTTATGCAATAATACTTTATACTCTTGATATATTAAAAAAATTATTTAAACAATAAGACTACCTTAAAAAAATCTTATTGTTTGAGTTTAAAAGAACATAAAATAATGTTTTATATTTCTCCGGATTGTCAAAGATAGTTTTCAGTGCGTCAACAGTTTTATCAAACTTCCATTTAAGTTCCTGGGCAAACTCTTTTGCGGGTATTTCATTTTTCTTTGTTCTTAGAGAAATAAATACACTATTCATTTTTTCAAGGTCTTTTTCATTAATTTGCTGTATTTTCATTTCTTCCTTACTTTTTCTAATGTTGCCTCAAGTTTTGCAACAGCATCATCTGCTTCTTTCCTACTTTTAACACCTGTGCAAACTATTTTGCCATTAGAGAACAGCAAAAAACTTGCCTTTGGCTCTTTAATTTTATAAACTAAACCTGGAAATTGTTCTGGTTCATATTCAACATTTCTTAATTTCATAACTAAATCATTAAGGTTAAGTGCAAAACCCAAAGCTCCTGAAGCAACCATATTTTGCACATGTATTTCAGGTTCAATAGTTATTTTTACTTTTACTCTTTCTAAAAGTTCCATTATCTTATGAATAGCTTCTTTTACCTCTTTCATTGTCTTTGCGCCTGTACAGACAACTCTTCCAGTTGTAAAAAGAAGTGCTGATGATTTTGGTGTTTTTAATCTTATAACAAGACCTGGAAATTGTTCTGGATTGTATTCTGTATTTGGCAGAGTTGATGCTATTTTCTCTAAATTTAATAGATGCTTAAAGTCTGTAGAAACAACCATATTGACAATTCTTATTCCTTTAGCCATTTTTAAACCCCCTTATAAAGCCTTTTTAAAAGCCTTTTAAATGAATAAAAACTACTTACTCATAAATCTTTCGGTTTTTAAACAAGGATTTCATGATTTTAAACTTATTATAATATTCCTAGAAAGTTTTAAATAATTGTACAATGATTAAAAATTAGATAACAATGAAAAAAAGGTCATTTTTCATATCAATCATAGCTGGCTTAACAATTTTTATTTTAGTATTTTGGAAAATAGGCATAACCAATATAATTGCTGTCATTAGCTTAATTTCTCCACTAAAGTTTTTGTTTGCTCTTTGTGTTATGCTGATTGCAATACTTTTTTCTGTCTTGAAATGGCAGATTATTTTAAAAACACAAGGGTATAATATAAATTTTATAAAACTCTTTTTTATTAAGCTTGTTGGTTATTCAGTTGGTTGTATAATACCTTCTGCAAACCTAGGTGGCGAGCCTGTAAGGGTAATAATATTAAAAAAAGAATCAGATATTCCCCTTACAAAAAACATAGCATCAGTAATTGTAGATAAATCATTAGAAATAACAGTTGGTTTTTTATTTCTTTTGCTTGCTGTGTTTCTCTTGCTGATTAGTTATACACTTCCAAAAAATACGATTGTTATTTTGATATTTGCAGTTGGATTTCTTTTAATTATGATATACTTATTTTATACAAAAACATTAAGCAATAAAGGCTTTTTCAGTTCTATCATAAAATTTTTCAGAATTGACAGAATAAATTTTATAAAAAATATTAAAAAAAACATAGAAAAAACTGAGGAGCAAGTTTCTAAATTCTTTAGAAAGCAAAAAATAGCATCCTTAATTGCAATTATACTTTCAGTTATTATGCAGATTATTTTCATAATTAACTATAAGCTAATCCTTTCTTTCTTGGGCTATGATGTAACAATAATACAGGCACTTTTAATCCTTTCCTTGTCATCATTTGCTTATCTTATTCCTATTCCGGGAGCGATTGGCACTTATGAATTGGCTATGGCAATAATATTTACCCTGCTTGGTATTGGCGCTGAAACAGGTGTTGCTTTCAGCCTTATAATAAGGTGCCTTAATATTGTAATAATAAGTATTGGCATGATATTTCTCTCACATTTTGGTATTAAACTAGGCAAGACAGTTATTCAGAATAAAAAGAATTAGAAACCTAAAAAAAGAAAGTTTTAAATATAAGTTTATGTACATTTCATAAAAGACTGAAATTTGTGAAATTTAGGATAAAATGGCCAGTGGATTTGAAAAAGAGTTTATGAATAGGATTAGCAGGATTTGTAAGCAGTGGGGATTTGGAGAGCCTGCTGGACGCATATGGGGACTTTTGCTTCTTAAAAACAAGCCCTTAACACAAAAAGAGATAGTGGAAGAGAGCGGTTATAGTTTAAGTCTTATAAGCCCAAACCTTAACATTTTACAAAAATTTGGAATGGTGTCAATTGTTGGCAAGCAGAGTAAAAAAAGGTTATATCTTTCTACAGCATCTTTTATTGAGTCATTTGAGAGGGCATTAAAAGACCTTATGGAGAAAGATGTCAAGCCATTAATTAGTCTGCTGTCATTCAGTATGGCTGATGTCAAAGACAAAAAAATAAAAAAAAGATTTAATATACTAATCAATGAGTATAAGGAAACAGACAAATTCATAAACATTTTTTTAAGACTGTTATCAGTAAGAAAAACATTCAGTGTAGGTAAACTGAAAGAGTATATTGCTCAAAAAATTGTATAAAAAATAAAAGGAGGTTAAAAAAATGGTAAATGTATGGATATGGGTTGCTTTAGCAGTTGTATTATTAGCCCTTTTCTACTATTTCTTCGTTATGAAGAAAAAATAGTTAATTAATAGGATTTAAAGCTGTTAAGGCTTTATTTTTTATTTTAATTAAATTTTATTTTTATTTATTTTATTTTTATTATTTGATGATTTGAAAATGAAACTAAATGCTAAATCTGTCATTAAAAGACCAAAAATAGGTCTCGTGCTTGGAAGCGGAGGTGCAAGAGGGATCGCCCATATTGGCGTGCTAAAGGTTTTAGAGAAAAACAATATTCCAATAGATTATATTGCAGGTGTAAGCTCTGGTGCATTAATAGGAGCATACTATGCTCTCAACACTGAAATAGATGGAATAGAAAAAGTTGCCATAGAAACAACAAAAAAAGGGCTTCTTACTCTTATAGACCCATCAAATCCTAAGAAGGCATTGATTAAGGGAAACAAAATTAAGAATTTTATAAAAAATCTTTTGAATGACAGAGATTTTAAGGATGTTAAAATACCCTTAACTATTGTTGTAACTGATCTTGAAAAAGGCCGAGAGGTTCATATAAAAAAAGGGAATCTTGCAGATGCTGTGAGGGCAAGTGTTGGTATTCCAGGTATATTTTATCCTGCGAGATTAAATAATAAATGGTTTGTTGACGGTGGTCTCATAAATGCAACACCTGTTGATGTAGCTAAAGGTATGGGTGCTGACTTTGTTATTGCCATTGACTTAACAATGGGCAGCGAAGTAACATTTAAAAATCCAACAATTGTTGAAATACTAATACAATCTTTTGATATACTGAGAACAGAACTTACAAAGATGAAGATTCAATCAGTCAAGGATTTAATTTTAATACAGCCAACTATTCATAATAAGAATGGAATTGATTCATTAAGATTTTATGATGCCAAAAGGTTCATAAAGGCCGGTGAAGAAGCGACTGAAAAGGCCATGCCTGAAATCAAGAGAAAAATAAAAGAGTTTTCTAATAACTAACTAGAAAAGCCTCGAGAGGGAGTTGCACCCCCGACCTGCAGATTACGAATCTGCTGCTCTGGCTAACTAAGCTACCGAGGCAATTACATAATTAAAGATGTTTTAGCAGTTCTTCTTTGTTTGGAAACTTTTTCTG
>Ga0307992_1000667_pt1 | contig 21191 bp, 32 predicted proteins | sample EllFjometagen133_FD_203162 | JGI IMG/M metagenome (GOLD analysis project Ga0307992, IMG submission 203162) | Marine microbial communities from Ellis Fjord, Antarctic Ocean - #133 | ecosystem: Environmental > Aquatic > Marine > Unclassified | place: Southern Ocean | collected 2014-10-08
TACGGGTTTAGAGTCGGGGCGATGCGGACGGTGAGGAGGAGGACCGCCCGAGGACCGGCACCCGCATACCGTCACCGCCCCGACTCATTTCGGGTCTAGTCAAACACGAACGTGCATTCGTCACCACCGGAGGAGGCAGATGCAAAGGCCGGGCCCGTGGCGCTCCATTTCTCCACGCCCTCTTCCGGGCTGTCCTGGTCGCCGGCGTCAAATTCCACCTTGGGCGCGTCGATCTTGAACCTATCAGCGGCCGTGTCGCCAAGCGTCAGCAGCAAATCTTCCTCGCCCTTGGCGCGGAACTCGTTGACCAGGTCGTTGTTCTCGCGCGTGACCAGGAAGGACAGGTTAGGCGTCACCTCCCGAATGCCGGCAGCCAGCACGTCCGATGCCTTGGACTGCAGGGCCTCCTGCGTCATCAGTGTCACGCCGTTGGCCACGTCGAACGTAGACGGCAGATGGACGATGGTAGTGGCCCCGGCGTCCAGCGACAGAGACCCGGCGGTGCCACCAAGCGGGTCACCCGTGTATGTGGGATCAGGCAGGAAGGCCTTGACGGACGAACTGGAGGCCACAGACGTGGCGGCGGAGAGCGTCAAGTCGTTCCCGGATATGCTCTCAATCCTGAATCCGGCGCCGGTGTTGTCATCATCGCCGAGCTGGACTATCCCATATGCGCTGAACTGTGACCCGTCGTCAACCGTCAGCAGCGTCGAGCTGGTGCTGATGGTGGCCAACGCGTACCCGGCATTGATGTAGTCCGTCCCCTCGCCGGAGAACGACACCTTCGCCAATCCTTCGCCCCACGATACCGTGGCTTTGTTGACGACGGCCCCATATACCCCCTCCTGCGTCTCGGAGCGGGCAACGTAGATGCTCGCAGACAGGGACGTGGGATCCTCCAAGAACGAATAGGTCACGGATATCCCTGTGTCTATGCTCTCCGTGCCGAACAGGTGCTTGAGGACGTTGCCGATATCCGGCGCCGTCCCCGCCGTCCCGGAGGGTCGCAGATAGCAGTCAATCGTCCACGGTATGACCGGCTGACGCAGGGCGATGCGCTCGAACCTACTACGCGCGCCGCGGTGGTCGGCTAGGGTTTCGTAGCCCTTCGGTCTCCCGATGGTAGCCGAGAGGGCCCGGAAGGCATCGCCCGCCACGGGGATCTTCGGAGTGAGCAGAGAGTCTTCCGGCGAGAAGAACACCGCCAGGTCAGACCCTACGTTGTAATTACGGTTTCCCATGGTCGAGCTCCTTGTGAGTTACTCCAGCTGCCATTTGGCCTGATGCTCCGGGATCTTGCCGTTCTCGGCGCCCGAATCGATGATTTCCCCCATGACCAAGTGCCCGATGCGCAGGTCCAGGTCCACGTGTACGGTGTATCCAGCTGCACGGGCAGCCGCACAGAACCACATATCCTCCGAGATTTGCTCCTGCGGCTTCAGCTGTGGAATCTGCCGACCGTCAAGGAAATACTTGCCCGCCAGGTGCGGAAGCGCCTTGTCGATGGCGTCGAAAACCTCCATGTCGATCAGGAGGCAGGCCCCACCGGTGGCGTCGCACTGGTGCAGGCCAAGGCCCGGGGGCTGCTCGAAGTGCAGCCATCCGTCATCGTCCAGCACCCACACGCACATGTTGAACGGGCTCCTACGCTGCCGACAGAGGCCGCCGACGATGGGCTTGTCGTGGCCTATCAGCCGCTCCAGCGTATCCGGCGGAGGCGTCATATCCGCGTCGATGAAAAACAGCTTTTTGACTTGCAGCTCGCGGGCCTTGGAGACCGCGGTATTTCGCATCTCGTCAATGGCGTCGCCGTCAACCTGGATGAATCGGGCGTTGTGCTTGAACATGGCGGACATGCAGGACATATGCCGCTTGTACACGTGATCCCAGTTCAGCGGGCTGGCGATGAGCACGTCGGAGTAATCGTCACGCGGTGCGGCGGGCAGCGCAGACGATGCCATCTCCGGCTTGAGTGTTTGGGCCAGCCTGCTAAGGTTCGAGCCGAATACGGGCTTGTCCATGATAGCTCCTCCTCAGAAGCGAGTCAGGTGGTGATGATGCCGACGGAAATGGCCAGACGCTGCTCGAAGTTCGGGGCCTGGTCGTCCAAGGCGCGAGCGAAAGGCTCCGCGTCCGTGACCAGCACCTCATCTGCCCATTTCGTGCCGGACAAGGTCAGGTTGTTGTTCTCCTCCAGTATGTCAACTACGGCCTCCCAATAGCGCCACAGCAACGCAACGACTACCTCCTGGGGTGAGAGCGTGCCCACGACCGTATTGCCGCCGGCGACAACACCCACCAACACTTCCTGCATGTTGACGCGCTCGCCGCCCCGGTAGTCTCTCTCGCTCCCGCCCGAAGCCACGACGATATTCAGATCGCCGCCGAAGTCGCGCTGCGGGCTGTTGTACCAGTTGTCCACAGCCACCAGCGTGACACCGTCGTCATACGCCGTATTGATGGACGCGATCTTGGCAACCCACCCTGCCTCCAGGACAGCCCGGACTTTCGTGGCCGTAACCTGGGCGTTCTTAGATCCGGCCATCGTTGACCTTGGGCTTCATAAAGTCGTAGAAGGAATCCTGCATGGCCTTGGAATAGTCGTTCTGGAAGGGCTGCGGCAGGCCGATCAGCGCCCGCATGGGCAGGAGCCCCCGGCCCGGTGTCACCTGCTGGTGGTACTTCATATAAGGCACGTGCGTGCCAAATTCGGCAGCCGTCGCCCTGCTATTCCGCTTCGCAACGTGGTCGCGCCCGTTGGGCTGGATGAACGACCTGATCAGCCGCAGCTTGCGGTGCATCAGCGAGCGGCCCGGGTAGTGCTGCTCCTTCCAATGCCGGTAGCCCTCAGACAGCGGCGGCCACGGCTTCCCCAGCACCCCACCTTGCGTCTCCCAGACCTTCTCCGAGTGCTTGACGAATATCTTATCGAGCTTGCCGACCAACCCCTTGTCCGCGTAGAACGGCCGCCGCATCCACTCGCCACCAGACAGGAGCGCGTGCTGTAGCGAACTGAACCCCTCGACGCGGACATTGAGCTTAAGCATCGGCCTTCTTGGCTTTCGCGGCGACCTTCACCGGCTGCGGAGCCCACAGCGCCATGCCCGACTTGTACCCGGCCATCAGCACCTTGTTGCCAGTGCACCGCGCCGCAGCACCTACGGCATTGTTCCGCTTCCCCTGCCGCATGGCGATGGGGTCCGGTGCACCAAGTCCAGCCGATGCGCGCGCGGCCTGCATGTCCTCAAATACCGAGACGATGCACTCCCGCAGCTTCTCCCGCGCCTTCGACTCCTCCGGCGGCAACAGCTCGCCGGGCTCGTACACAAATTCCCGCACGTCGCACACACCACAATAGCAGTTGGCGCCGTGCCTCAAGACCGTTTTCTCTACCATTTCGTATCCATTTCAAAAATGGGCTCTTCCTCGTCCCCGTCATCGTCAAGGCGGGCCTGACCGGATGGGACATGCGCATAGTGTGGCAGCTGCGTGCTCGTCCCCCTCGGGGCGTCTGGCAGCTCGAACGACGAACCCATCAGCAGCTTGAGGCCATCGCGCCATTCGGTCAGCCAGTCTTTGCTGCGGCCGCTGGAACCGTCCATGCCGGGGAATGCGTTGTCAGCATCGACAGCAGCACCGAGGCAGTTCAGGGCCTTCAGGACTTGGGACGATTCTGTGTACGCCACACCGATGGGGACGGCGTACCCCCGCCCCTTCAGCACGGCGTTAATCGTCCGCGCGCGCTCCTTGATCCACGATTCCACTTGTGCCGTCGTTGGCACCGTAGCTGTGGAGTAGGTGCGCCCCGTCCTGGCGGTTACCTCTGCCGCCTCGCAGTATCCGTCTGTGTTCTGCGTGATTGACATACGGCCCTCGCAGGGTGCAGCCACCAGGCTGCACCCCACAGATAGAGGAGCGGTCGGGCGCCATATCGACGCCCGACCAATGGATCATCACAGCGTTACCTCAAGGATGAGAGAGGCGCCGGCGAACTCGGTGGTCCCATCTTCCTGCACCATCTGGATCGCGACCTCGTCACCCGCCGCGACGGCGAGCGAGACAGAGGTGTCGCGCTCCATCACATCCCCCCCGGTCCATGTGAACGTATCCACGGTGCCCTGGGTGGTATTGATGAGCACGAAGATGCTATCGTTGTTCGTGGCCGAGTTTGTGGTGGCGTGAGCCTGCACCGCGGAGATGGTACCGGCAATCGGCATGTAGATACCCGAGCCCACGTCAGACTCAAGGATCCATACCTGCGTGCCAACAGGGGTCGTGCTGTAATCGGCCACCACGCAACGCGCCCGAATCCAAAATGCAGACTGGGTGTTGACGGTGGTAGCGGCCCAGTCAGTCGGGGGCGTGAAGGTGGTAAAGTAGGTGCTTGTCCCGGCGGTGAAGCTGATGGAGTCGTCCACGAACTGCGACGTCTCCAACGTGACAAACGCGGCGCCGCTCCAGTACTCCCAGGTGATGGAGCTCAGGGCAGTTCCACCAACCACCCCAGCCGTGCCGACGGTCAGCTTGATACCGGAGAAGATGCTATCCTGCCCGAAGTAGTAGGCGTCACTTGTCGCCTCAGTCGCCGGCAGCAGCGTCATGTCATTGGCGCCGGCGCTGTTGGCTTCGGCCGTCTCGTCGGTGAATGCCCCGCCATCGTCGGCATAGGCATAATCCACAGCCGATGCCGTCAGCGTGCCCACAAGGACGCCGTCCGCCGCGGCCCCACCACGGTTGGCGAGGGTAGCCGACAACCCCACGGTGACCGGAACGGTGAGCGTCATCTTGGCGGAGGTGACAGCGTCGTCGCCGATGTTGGCCGTTGCCGCCACCAACGTGACCGCTGTGATGTAGCAATTGAACGCACCGGCAGTCCCCGCCGTTACGATGGTCGCATCCAGCGCCTCAGTGGCCGGCAGACGGCAGATGCCCTCGAACCTGTCGCCGATAGCCCACGCCCCAGCGGCGAAGTCGTCAACGATGGCATTGGGGTCCGTCGTTTCCGAACCAACGTCCACATCAGGCGTTCCCGCCGCGGCTTCCGTGGCCACAGCCCTGACGAAGACGAGACGGTCATTGCTGGCATCAGCCGCCAGCAGCTCGAACGGCGAAGCGTCGGCATGGTCCAGAGCCACCGCCACGCTCTCGAACTGACCCAGCGCCAGCTCAGGAATCTTCGCACCCGTGACCGAATCTGCCGTGAGGTGCTCTGTATCTACGGCGTCGTCGGCCAGCTTCGTGCCGTCGATAGCGTCAGCGGCTATGTTGGCCGTCTCTGCCACCAATGTAACAGCCGTGATGTAGCAGTCGAACTTGCCCGCCGTGCCCGCAGCGGTGATGGTTGCGTCAAGGGCCTCGGTCGCCGGTAGTCGACAGATACCCTCGAAACGATCCCCGACCACCCAGGCGCCTGCCTCGAAATCATCGACGATAGCATTCGGGTCCGTCGTCTCAGAACCAACGTCAACGTCGGGAGCGCCAGCGGCGGCCTCGGTGGCCACGGCCCTGACCAGGACGATGCGGTCATTGCTCGCATCCGCGGCCAACAGCTCGAACGGGCTCGTGGCTGCATGATCCAGCTCCACAGCTGCGACCTCGAAGGATCCCAAAGCGCTCTCAGGGATCTTGGCGCCCGTGGCAGAGTCGGCCACAAGGTGCTCCGTGTCCACGGCACCATCGGCCAACTTCGTGCCGTCGATGGCATCCGCAGCTATGTTAGCCGTCTCCGCCACCAGCGTTATGGCCGTGATATAGCAGTTGAACTTGCCAGCCGTTCCGGCCGTGACGATGGTAGCGTCCAAAGCCTCACCCGCCGGCAAGCGGCAGAGCCCCTCGAAGCGATCGCCAATGGCCCAGACGCCGGAGCCGTAGTCGTCCACGATGGCGTTGGGATCGGTGGTCTCGGAGCCCACGTCGATGTCAGGGGTGCCCACGGCGGCCTCAGTGGCAACGGCCCGCACCCAACAAAGGCGGTCGTTGCTCGCGTCAGCGGCCAGCAGCTCGAAAGGACTGGTGGCGGCGTGATCCAGAGCCACCGCCGTCTGCTCGATGGAGCCCAGAGCACTCTCGGGGATATTGGCCCCCAGTACGGCGCCCGCCTGGATGTGTTCGGAGCCGACCGCATCATCAGCGATCAGCGTGTCGTCGATAGCGTCAAGCGCTATGTCCGCCGTGTCCACCAACAGGGGCGCGTCGAATCCCCCGGTCAGCTCAAAGCGGCCTCTGTGTTTCAGCATGTCAAACCTCTCTTAGGCCTCGGAATAGACGATCTCTACGACGGGGCTCGTCCCGGTGACGGTGGCGAAAATGCCGGTGGTGAAAAATTCTCCCAGGCCAGGAAATGACCTGCTGCGCTCATTCGTCGCCTGCGAACGGCAACCCGAAACGCGCGTCCCGCCAGTGCTGACGGCGTTGGCTATCACCACGGCTGCGGTATCGTCGCCGGCCTCCACATATAGCTCGTGGAGGTAGCAACGGCCCGTAAAGACCAGCGTATCGGCGCTTACTGATGTACTACGTTGTGCAGCCATGGGGCCTCCGGTCATCCATTGCGCGACAGGTATTGCGCGTCGCCGTGCTCCAGCTCCTCGTCACCAAGCGGTTGCGGGATGGGAGCCGGGCGCGGTGGTGCATCCGGCTCCCCAATTGCCCCGCAGTCCACCAAGGCCCTGATCTGCTTGGGAGTGAGCTTCACACCCCCAGGAAAGACGGTGCCCGGCTCAAATATGGTGCCGCTGGCGAACACGCGCCGCAAGGTGACATAGGTGCGTCTCTTGGCCATCAGAATGCCTCCCCCTTACGAGTTGTCAAGCCACGGCGTTGGTGAACAGGTAGGCGCAGTCAGTCGCGATGACCTTCTGCAGGTACCTGTCCTGCACGAGCTTCCAGGTGCCCTCGGGGTCGTTGCTCGCCCACTCTCTGACCTGTCGTGATGCACCCCGCGCCAACGTGGCAAAGGCCGTCATAGTGCGCGGCCGCGGGCTGTCCTCGATGTGCGCCAACACGGCGTGCTTGCCCCAGATGTAGGACAGGCTGCCCGTCTGGCCCTCGTCGGTCGTGTTGCGCCGCGCCGTGCCCACCAGGAACTTGGCCGGGTCGATGTCCAGCAGGCCCGCGAACTGATCCCGGGTGATACCTCCGCCGGCGGTGTACTGATACCGGCTGACGATGTCGGGATGCTGGCGCAGATACTGCCACACCTGAGCGCCGCAGACGAAGGCGTTGGCGTTGGCGTTGAGCGAATCCCGCGCCGTCTCGATCAGCGTCAAGGGGGCGCTGGTCTCGTCCGACCACTGGTCTGTCCCGGTCAGCGTTGCGCCGGTAGTCACGTAGGTGGCAGAGAAACCGATGGACGCCGCGCGATACTCCCGCCCAACCAACAGGTGGTCAGTCAGGAACTCGGTGGCGTCCTCCTCGGGATCAATGGGCGAGTCGGCGTTGTCGATCTCTTCCTGCGTCACCAGCTCCTTGAGAGCGTAGCGATCCAAGGTGAAGGACGTGGTGCTGAGTGCGTAGTTGACCTCGGGCGCCGGGGTTCTGGTACCCAAGGGGCCGTCGCGCTCGACACGAAGGGAGTCCTTCGGGTATACGAAATACTTTCCGGCGTCCTTGCTGTCCCACTGCACGGACTGCTGGACGGGAAACATCCTGTCGGCGATGTAGTCATCGTTTCCGTAGGCCAAACTGAAGCCCGTCATCGCCTTGTCTACGCGTGCTTGCGAAGGCAGCGGCATTTTGCTTGCTCCTTGGTGTTTATCACAGCGGGCCGCGCCTCCACGCTCCCCGCCCTCAAATGGACGTCATGCGGGTATTGTGCTTACACGCCGATGTATCCGCCGCCGTTGGGGTAGACAATGGCGTAGTCGCCGGAGTCCCACGTCTGGTCCACCTGGCCGATGACCCAGTCCTTGTCGGTCGTCTTGCTCTCCAGCAAGCCGGTGGCTGTCGTGCCCACGTTGCCCACCGATACGCCGGCAGAGGCCACGACGACCTTGAACGGGCGACCGGGGGCCAGGGAGGCGATATCGGCACCGTCACCCGCCGCGGACGGCAGGTTGTAGATGGAGCCGATGGCCAGGTCGGTGGCCGCGGTGCACACGGCTACCTGCCCAGCCGTGGCGGTGTGCATTACCAGGTAGTACTGGGACGAACTGAAGTCTCCGTTCGCCTGCAGACCCGGATAGAAAAGGGGGGCCTCGGTAGCCATTACGCATCATCCTTTCGGGTCGGATAGCGCCACGCATCGACGACATCCTGGGGGAACTGTGCCATCGCCTCGCGCAATGCCATGCTCTTGGCCTCGGCGGGGGCTTTCTTCAGCGTCATCAGCTCGGCCTCGCGCGTCGCAATGAAGTCAGCCACAGCCTGCGTGTCCGGCGTCGCGCTGGTCTCATCGTCGCCGACTTCGGCGAAGTCGATGACGGGCGAGCGGTTGTCCAGGTTCGCCTGGAAGATGTCCATATCCAGCTTGGCCAGCTTCGTCAGCTCATCGCGTTCCGCTGGCTTGATCTTGCCGGCGGCCTGTGCGGTGTCCAGCGCATCGCTGATATCCTTCTCGGCCAGGCTCTTCGCTGCCTTGGCGCCCTCTGCGGCATCTGCCCGCAGCGTGTCTAGGTCGCCCTTGGAGAGCACCACCTGATCAGCGGCAGGCTGCGCAGCCGTCAAAGCCTCGTACTGCTCGGCCGTCAGGATGACCTTTCCGGCTACATCAGCCGCGGCCATCTCGGCGTCGCCGTCGGGCGTGCGCACGGACAGCGGCGCGCTCAACGTCAGGTTGTCCTCGTGCACCTTGGAAAGGGCCTGGCTCTGGTGATCGGCGGTTACTTCGACGTCGTCACTCAGGCCAAGCACCTCACGAATCTCTTTCTCGTTCATTTCGGAGTTACCTCCGGTTGTGGGTTGGGCCTGCGCGGTAACGTCTCCGAGCAATGCCTGTAATTGTTCCGGGTCGATGTCCTTGAGTCCAAGACTGGCCGTGATCGCTCCGGCCATATCGGTTGCAGCTGCGTTCGGTTTCTCCGGCGTTTCGATGAATAGCTTGCGCCCGCGCACCCAAGCGGCCGCCAGGGCGTTTTCTGGTCCATAAGCAAGAGATCCGTGGTTGTAGTCCACCACCATCTCGGTGTCCGGCTGGTCAGCATCGGCGGAGACGGACCGGAAGACCTCGCCCTGGTTGTCTATCATGCTCTGCAGGTCATCAGGCGTGACCGTGAACTTGCCGTACCAGGGGTGATACCAGACGCCCGTCAAGAACACCTGCACCGCTGACATGGTCTCACCCGGGGCGAGCTCCACCGCGGCCATGCCAGACAGAAACGGGCGGTTGACCAATCCAATGGCCAGCAATGCGGCCCCTTTGTGCTCCTCGTCCTTCTCGCTCTGCCAATCCAGGTCGAACTCTGGCGAAATGTAGCGGAACTCCCCGGCGCGGATGTACTCCTGCGCCCGCGGTGTCCAGTCGCACTCGGCCCACAATTCTGCGTATGGCGCCTTGGGATCGTCCGCCAGGCGCAACGCCGGACCCATCGCCGCGGCGAGACTACCGCGGATGCGGTCGGGGTGCTCCTGCTGTAGAGACAGGAGGGAGGCCAATAGGCCAGGATGCGTCAGAACGGTCATCTATGCCCCCGTGCGGAAGATGTAGTTGTACATGCACCGGCACTTGTTGGCGCCGCTGGCCGTGGATAGGCACTCCTTGTCCGGCGGCATCTGCTTGAAATACTCAGGCGTGCCCACGGTGTATTCGTTGCCATCCTTCGCCCTGCACACTTCGCAGACGTTGCCGTCGAGGATCGCAGAACGCCGGGCTACCCGGATGTCATCTTTGACCTGCTGGGCGATGTCGTCACGCCCCCAGTTGAACGACGTTGAGACCATGGACCGCGCCCGGTCAAAGGCGGTCGGCTCGAACAGCGGCCGCGCGCTCACCTCGACAACTGGATTGCCCTCCAGGCGGTCGCGTATCTGCGCCACGCCATCGCCTTCCGCCGCGTCAAGGATGTCCTCGTCAATGGCGCGCACGGAGGCGGTCAAAGCATCTTCCCGCTCGGTGCGGTATAGGTCCTGCGCACCCTCGCGGGCAGCGTTGTCCATCATACTGGCGAGCGTCGCCATGTAGAGTTCAGCCGCGGCCTTGTATGCCTTGGTGTTCTCCACCCTGTCTGGCGACTCGTCCCGCGCCGTGCTGCTCTGCTGCCGCTTCTTCTCTTCGCGCACCTTGGCCTGGCCATAGCGGAATACCTCCCGCTGTATCGCCACCAGGTCATTGCTGCGGCTCTGCACCATCGCCTTTGGGATGGAGATGTCAACGATGTCCGACGGGTCCCCATCGGCCAGGGCCGTCTTGATTTGGACCATCAGCTCGTCCACCCATATGGGCCGCAGGGCACGGAAGACGTTGACGATCTGCTCCTCGGCGTCGTCCTGCTTCCCGGCGATCTCACCCAGGGACATCGTTTTCTCGATGTCGTCCAGCTCGCGCCAATAAGGAGAGCTGGCCAACTGCTTTGCCTGGATGGCCGGAGGCCGCGACGCCTGAGCCACTGGCGCCGCATCCCGCTGCGGGGCCTTCATAATGTTGCGTATCCAGCCTTCTGTCTCGTCGTCAGCCGTTAGGAAGCCGCCCCGCGCGAGGCGCTCCATGGCCGTCGCCACGGCGTCGATCTGCACAACCTGCAGGTCAGACCAACGCACCTTGGCTTGTACGCTCTCTGGGTTGGCGACGTTCCACTCCAGCCATCGGGCTATCAGCTGGTCATTGACGCCATCGGCAATCCAGTCTGCGATCCCCTCCAGCCCGAGCTGGAACACGTCCAGGAGATTCTTGGCCAGCGCATACGAGCCGGTGAAGGACCTGCCGAGCACCAGCACCATGGCAAGCACGGCAGTGGCTATGCCCTCGTCGCAGTAGCGGATCAGCGGCATAGGATCATAGCGGCCCGCGTCACCCTGGCCGGCTATGTCAAACGACCACCCGTCGGGCAGGTATAGATGGGACTTGGCCCCGGCGCGGTAGTTCTTCGCCAGCTTGGCCGCGGCCGTCTTGTCCGTGGAGTCGTATTCCTTGGGGGAATGGATCTCCGGCGTGCCGAGGCCGAAGCGCTCCAGCGCCATGGCGGCAATGCGTTCCGTGGTGTCTTTGATGAACCACGGCTTATAGGCGGCACGTAAACCACTACGTCCTACAAAGTTATTGCCGATCTGATCATAGGCGAGATGGAACAGGATGTCACCGGGAATAGGGATCTTCTTGAACTTGTTGTCCTTCCACACCTGTTGCGTGATGCCGGCAAGTTCCCCGTCGGCGTCCGTCTGCCACTCCTTGACGGTAGCCTGCCCGCGGTGGGCGAGCTTCTTGAACCAGAATTGCCCGCCATCATCCTCCGGGACGATCTCCATCAGCTCAAAGCCGTACGTCCAAGCCAACAGGGCATGCTCAAGGAAGCGGGGGAAAGAGATGCGCTGGAACAGAGCCTCCTCCAGGGCGGCTTTGATGCCCTTGTCCTCGCAGTCTACCTCCCACGTCGCCGCGCGGATGGGCAAGTGGACGATGTTCTCAGAGGCCTGCACCTGGGGATCCGTCAGCATCTTGGTGATATTCTCGATGCCCGTGGAGCCCTGTAGCTTGGGGTTGTATTCGTCGTTGTCGATGAAGCCACGATAAAACGACGTACCGGTAGCCCCCACTTCGGCCGTGCTGGCTGATTTGGCGGCTACCTTCCGCGCTGCTGTCTTGCTCTTGCCTCTGCGTCTGCTCATTTTCCCCAGAACGCAAAAGCCCCGAACACAGGAGTCGGGAGTCTCCTATGCCCGGGGCTGCGTCGTTGGTCCGGCATTGAGCCGGGGCGCGTCAGTGGGCCCGTATCGTATTCGCGGTGGATGATAGGTTACATGGTCAGGGCTCCGTGTGTATGGTGGGCGAGCAGTCTAGGCGCCAATCCCTTGCGAGACAGACGCCGCGCGCGGCAACGCCGACGGCCCCCCCTGCCGCAATCTGGAAGTCAGGGCCTAATATACAAACGCCTGACGTGTTGTCAAGGAGTGCCCCCGAAGTCGAGCAGCGCCAGCAGCGCATCCGGTGTGCCGTCCACCTTGAGCACGCAGTGATACCGCTCACCCTGCTTGCTCGTGTCTAGCTTGGCCTTGTCGCCGAATAGGGCATCCACAGTATCTTCCAGGCGGCGCAGGGCCTCGCGGCGCTTCCGGGCAGCCGGCGGTGGGCATGGCGGCGGATTAGGGATGCTTGGGACTCCGGGCCGGTTCATTTGGCCGCCTCCGGTGCGGGGTTCAGTATGGGCGGCCCAAAGCCCAGGATCCTCTCCATGGCATCATTGGCCGCCACCTCGTCGAAGCCGTCGAGATAGCCGACATACGGATCTAGCACCAAAAAGGCGCCATTCTCATCCCACAGGCATGACACCTGATTCGCCAGGTCCATGGAAGCCATTGCGAGGGCCCTCACGTCCTCCGCATAGACCGGGGTGCCGTTAGGCATGACCAAGGCTTGCTCATCGGCAGGGCCGGCGCCTGTGATGGCTTTCGCTCGGCCAGGGGTGGCCTGCACCCATTCGTACGGGCCAGGCCCTCTCGGCAGCGAGACAGACAAGTATCGCGGCGGTGGCGGTGGCGGTGGCGGTGGCGGGCGAACGAGGCCCTTGGGCGGTGGCGGGTTGAATTTTCTCATCTGGCCCCCAGGGTTATCCCGGCAAGGTAGAGGACAAGGAGAGTGATGCCGAGAGCCGCCGTGGTGCTGAGATACTGCACCAAGAACAGCCGCCAGCAACCGGGCCACGGCATCTTGCCCCAGTCGATGCAGTAAGCGGGGATCTTACAGTCCAGAAGCTCGCCCATCTTGTCAGAGGCGATATCATCATCGGCGTCTGGTGCGGTTGAATAGGGTTCCATTTTGATGCCTCCTGATGGGCCCGGGGTGATCTGCACTGATTCGGGCGGGTCAGACCCTCCCGGCGGAACCGGTGCAGCAATGAATGGGGGCGGCAGCGGTGGAGCGTAACGCCCACCCGGATCCCACGGCCACCACAGCACATCGTTCATAGCTCAGCCTTCGCGGACTATACGCGGCTGCAGGTCCTTGGGCTTGTCCATCAGAACTCCTCCGTCAGCATGCTCTCGCCAAAGCTCACGTCCTCGATGCTCGCATCTGCACGGCCAACTTCCTCCACGGGGTAGCTCCGCCCAGCGCGCGACCGTGCCCAATTCGCCAGGACCATGGCGTCCGCCTCATCCGGTGATCCCACGCGGCGCGTCTGTAGCTGCCGATGGCCCTCCACTTTGTAGCGCGTGCCGTCGAAGTGCACCTGGATGCTGGTCAGTTGCGCCACCAGCTTCTTGCTGGCCTGCCCCTCCGGCAGCGACAGCCCGACATCCGGGTCCTGCTCGCCCGGGGGCTTCAGACTGTCCTGATATCCGGCCTTCAGCTCACGGGCGACCCACATCCACATCTCGGTCTTGTTGTTGGCGTAGATGTCCGGCCGCTTCATCAGATCTTTGGCGCCGAAGTTGACCTCCGAGACGTTTTTGCCGGCCTGCACCAGGATGTCAGAGACACCGCCGCCCACTCCGCTGTCATCGACGGCGATACGGTTGAACGTCAGCACCCGCTGCATATCAAGGGCTTTGCCGGCCGTCCAGGTCGTGCGCTGCCCGTTGGCTGTGACCGGAGGCTGCACCTGGCGGCCTATCATAGCCACGAGCGCCGTGAAGTCCGCGCCCTTGCGCGCAACGTCAATGCCCAACGACTTGGGGCCAGTGGTAGACACAACGCGCCCAACCGCGGCCTGGGCATGGGCCAGGGGGATCAGCGTCTCTTCTCCCTCAGTCGGGAATTCGCCCAGATCCATGGCGATGAACAGCGGCGAATCCTCCCCGAGATCCTCCGCGTCCTCGGCTACCTGCTCCAGCGTCACCCGCTCAGACTGATAGGCGCTGCAACGAAACGTCTTCCACCTGTGCGCCTGATCGCCGTTCGTGATCTCCCAGAATGGGCCAACGGGCGACCCGGGTGACGACAGGCAGACGAACCAGAACATACAGTCCGGGGCGCCACGTAGGATCCGCCTCACAGCGTCAAAGATGTCCTGCGGGATCGCCTTGGCCTCATCGAGGATCACCATGGCATAGCGGCCGTGCACGCCCTCGAACGTGTCCGGATTGTCAGCAGCTCGTGCGATGGCCGCCCAGTCCGGGGCAATATCGATCTGCGTCTTGCCTATGCCCTCGGCCGCCCCATCTGCGGCAATGGGCATCATGGTTAGGCTGCCCCAGTGCGCTATCTCGCGCCACAGCTGTTCCTTGAGCTGCGACCAGGTGCCGGCCGATGTCAGGAGCTTCCCACCCGGGTAGCAGTCCAGGAACCAGTGAGCGAGGATAGCCGCGGTCGCCGTCTTGGCCGTGCCGTTGGCCCACTGCATCGCATAACGCCCGCCGCTCAATGCTCCATCTCGCACCCGCCCGGGGTCGGCCATCGCGTCGAGGGCCTCCGCCTGGTAGGATCTGGCCTCGTCGAGAATGAACCCGTCCGTCTCCAGCTTGGCACGCAGCCATTCGTGGGACAGGTCGCCCTGGGTCCCAAGCCACACCTCCACGTCTTCGCGCGGGCGGTAGCGCGCCAGGTCGATACGCAGCTTGTGGCGCGCCCACATGGATGGAGACTTGCGGTAGATGCGCAGCTGGCGAGCAGGCTGAGAGAGGGTTGTCACAGCGCCCCCAGAATCAGTCCGGCCAGGCCCCAGATCAGACTCAAGACAACCCAGGCCCAGGCAGCGAGGCAAATCAGCAGCAATAGCACCGAGAGTCCAAATACCCACCGCTCCCATATCGGTCTACCCCGAAATGTTCTGGTCATCGGCCTGCCCGCCAACCGGTATGCACACAGCGGCACCACGGCAACCGCAACGACCAGGCCAGCGAAGATCACGGCTTGCAGTATCATAGCGCCCCCAGGCCAGCGAGCGCCAGAATGAGGACCATCACACCCACGCAGGAGGCCCCGATGAACAACAGCAGCAAGGCGCCAGGTAGCCAATTCTGCGGGCCCCTGCCTGACAGCGCGTTGCGTATTGCCGTCATAGGCGACACCACCATCAGCATCATAGCCACCACGGCGAAGAGGCCGGCGAGCGCGATGCACCGAGACCAGAACATCCCGAGCTTGAGCATATCATTCCTCCTCCTTCAGCTCCCAGCGCTGCGCCGTAGAGTCGCCTTCTGGTGCATCTGCCTTGACAAAGCGGCCCGCCTCCGCCACGCTGCCGTCCTTTGTGTGGTGCAGTAGCATAGGGGGCCTTGTCGTCTTCCCGTCTACCTCGAAGGGGCCAGCACTCCAGAACTCGGTAGGGGGTTGCATGTCAGTCCCACCTCAGTTCAGTCCTCGCACGCTCTACATTCGTCCCATGATATACGGCATACCGGAATCCCTCATTCTCCAGGGCAACAACGACATTTCCCCACTGCCGGCTTGTCGGATATCGTGTGAAGCGGTCGAGTGGGTCCACGACAAGCCATTGGCCGGCGCTCGCCGCTTCCTCTACCATCCTGTGCACATCGCACAATATCTCCTCGATGGGCGCCCCGCCTTGGTTGGCGACACTCAGCTCTCGTGCTTCGTCTGCGTTCATGTGATCAATCTCCTCTACAGCGGGTGTGAAACGCCTTGCGGAACTGGGCGGCGATCTGTTCCACTTCGTGCTTGAGCGACTTCCAGTCGATCTCCCCATGCCCATCGCACAGGGGATATGCCAACGCCTTGTTCGGCTTCCGTGTGGAGAAAATCGCATCAAGAAGCGCCTTTTTGCATCTGTCTACCGCCACGGCGAGCCGTTGGAAGGACGCGAATAACGTGCGGTCCATGGCCTCCGCATACCCCTCGCTCAGCTCGATATTGGCTGGGTGTGATGCCGTCTTGTCCGGGGCCAATGCGCTCATGGGCTCATTCCTTACGACAGCCATCACCCAGCGGGTCTGGGACGGCATGGCACATTCCGGCCAGTCCTTCACAACGACACGGAATTGGCCATCTACAAAACTGGGGCCGAAGGACACCCGGTAGGCATCGCGACACACCGTCAAGAACTCTGTGTCCCCATAATCGGCCTTTGTGATGCCACGTTGCTCTGCGATAAATTCCCCCTCAGACATGATATCTAGGATTCCTCTCCGCACAGCGTCAGCGTCAGCCGCTTGTAGGCGTCGCGGGCGGCTTCCTCGGTGGGATAGAGAAACATCTGTCCTCTGTCCTGTGGCCTGAGCTGGCAGGATACAAACCATGGCTCGTTCATGCCCCCGGCAGGCTCCGGCCCTCTCGTCTTGATGATGGCGTTCAGGTCCACCACCGTGTCGTCTATGTCGCCCAGACGGTAGTGACGCGGCTTGATGGCCTCCATGGCTGGCCCTGGGGCCTCAATAGGCCAGTCAAGGGGCGCCCCGCCGTGGCACCATCTCGTTCCATCCGGTGGCGGAAACCAGGCGGACGCGGCCGGGCTCTCCTTTTCCACCGTCTCATCATCCGCAGTCTCGCCCTCCTCATCGTCCAGGCGCTCCAGCTCCTCCAGCTCCCGGTCGTCCAATTCATCGACAAGACCCGCCACCTGTGCTTTTAGGTAGGCGATCTCGTTCTGCATGTCTTCCCGGCTCAGTTCCTCGGCCTTCTCGCTCTCGTCTCTCGAATAGCACCACCAGCACGCCGTTCCACCAGGGACGGCGCCAGACGGCTGCCACGGTGTCGTCGTCGTCAAAACTCAGTTGACACAGCGCCCGGATAGTGCCGGCTGCCACGTCGTCTCCGTCGAAGTCGTCCACGATCAGCACCCGGGGGTCGGCCTCCGATACCAGCCGCCTGATGTTCTTGTATGTCGCCGCCTCCGAATGATCGCCATCATACAGCAGCACGTCCTGGGGGCCTATGTCCCACTCTGCCGAGTCGCCCTCGAAGAGCCAGAACCGGTCGCCCAGGTGCTTCCTCAAATTGGCCTTGCAGATGTCCTCCACCCTCGCCGTAGAGTTCTCCGCGCGGCGCGTACCCCGAACCGCGAAGTCCACCAGCTGGAATTGCGAGAAGTTGTCGCAGACAGAGACGTCCACGCTGTCATTGCATCCAGCAGCGCAGGCCGTGGCGCCCATATGAGCGCCGACTTCGGCATAGCGGGTGATATTGGGGTGTTTGGTGAGATGGTGCAGAAATGAACGGACGTGGGCCGATGTCATACCGGGAATGGCAAGGACATCTGCCGGCAGGTCGCCAGCCATCTCGGCCTCGGCGGCTGAGATGCACGCGTCTATCCATGTGCGCATGTCGGGTGCGTCCATGGGCTCCTCCTCCTGTTTGGGTCACTCTATGGTAAACACCATAACCGGGTATGTCAACCGCAGGGCCTCCTCGATCTTCCTCAACAGCCGCGCCGTCGCGCCGTAGTCGATGGCTTGGGCCACCATCGCCTGAATTGTCAGCCTGTCGGGCTCAATGCGCACGACCACCCGGTATACTTTCGGGCCCGTCGCCAGCCCGGTGAACTGCACATACTGCCCCGTGATCAGCCGCGAGCTCGGGTTCTGCGTGATGATGTCAACGCCCACCCGGGACAGGGCCATTACGCAATCGGCATACACCGCGTCGGGCGGCCCTGGGAGCGCTGTATTGGCCACCCTGAGCGTCTGCATGGTGCATCCTGCGATGAGCAACAACGGGACTATCCACCTCATGGTCCTACCCTCCTGTGCGGGTTTACTCCTCCTCCGCCTTCTCGAACGCCGCCAATTCTTCGTCCGCTGCCCGCAGCTGGGCCAGGTATTCGATGGGGCCACCTGCGGCACCGGTGAGCTCGCGCTTGTCTGCTGCGTATGCCCCGATCATCCGAATGCACTGGTCCCGCGCTTTGGCCCGATCTACCAGCTTGAGCCGGGTCTTCAGGATCGGCAATCCGTCGTCCGGGTCCCCGATCATCTCCACGTCCTGCGTCAGCTCCGTCAGGGCAGTTATGTCCTCCCTGCTGCAGCCTCTCATATCGATGCGGGCCGCCCCGTCCTCGTCAACCGTCATGAATTTGTCGAGCGTTGCCGTGGCGTCCTTGTATGCGTCCTGCAGCAGCATATCGGCCGTGATCTCCAGGCGTTCGGCACGTTTCGCCTGGGCGGCTTGGATGGCCTCTTGCACGTTATCATTAGCTAACAAGATGGACCCACGCACCGATGCCCCGTTCTCACTGTATCCCGCCCGTATCGCGGCCTGGGTGGCATTCAGGTCCACCAAGTATTCCGCGACAAACGCCTTCCGCTTGGGATTCAACGTCTTTCGCATCTCGTTCCTATCCTAACCCTATCTGTCGCAGCACCTTATCGGCCTTGACGCCGCGCATCTTCGCCAGCACGGCACCTGCCGCCGTCTCGATCTTCAGATACGGGTTCTCAATCGGCGCCCCGGTCCGCGGATGCATTACGATTGCTCCATTTTCGCGCACGTTCGCCGATGCCTCTTTGTACACCTCTAGGGCGTCGGCGAATACCCGCAGGTCCACGACCCGCCGGCCGGGATTCTCCTTACGCAGCTCCCCCAGTACGTCTATTTCGCCCACACCTTGACTCCCGCAAATATCTCCAGCTGGTCGGCGTCAAAGGCGTCGCCGACGCGACTTGCCTTGTATGCGTCCATCCCTGCTATCTCCCCCCGGAGCATCGGCAGCTCTCCCTCGATCTGTTTCACCAAGTCAAAGTCCGGGCCGCCCTCCGTGATGTCGAGCTGCTCGAACCGCGGATTGAAATTCAGGTTCATCGATCCGCGCAGCAGCAGCTTGTATCCCGCGCTCCTGATGGTGGCAATCTTCGCGTGATTCAAAACGTAGCGCACCGAATCGGCGCCGTAGTTGTCGCGCCAGCGGTCGATCAGCCCAGCGTTCTTGTATCGCGCCCCGTGATCAATCACCAACGTCCCGCCGGTCACCCGCCCGTCGTTCTGCAAGCGCTCCATACACTCAACCTCGTATTCGGCGACCGTCCAGGTCCACAGCGACAGCTCCGCCGGCCCGGTCTGGTCCAGGCAGGCCAGAATGGCGTCGATCATTGAGAACTGACCGCGCGTCACTGCGAAAAGTGCCAGGCCCGGCTCTATCTGGCCGATGCACTCCGCTGCCGTCTTGAAGCTCTCCACTGCCCGCGTCCTGCGGGTTGCGATTGCTGATGCCCTCGCCATACCGCCCCCCTGTGGTTGGTCCTAGTCTTATAATATACCACAAGCAAGGCAATATGTCAAGGGCTTTCTCGGCGTTCGGCATGGCACGCTTTTTGTAGCGTCAGGGGCATACAATCTTGCCTTTTCTCTTGACTTCTTAACTCGTATGTGCTATATTAGTGGTAGAGATTGAAAAACACACACCAGCACAGGAGATCAGACGATGACACAGACAATCCGCATCCGCCCGACTGTCGGCAGCAACTCCGGTCGCCGTACCGGCTGGATCAAGCAAATCACCAGCGTTGACAGCAGCAAACGCAACGGCTACGCATTCGAGGGCGAGTTCTTGACAGCGGGCCAGGAAGTTGACTTGCCCGTCGGCGCCATTTTGGTCCGCGTCGATCCCGAGGGCAGCGTCAAGAACGCATATCAGTCCGGGCATATCTACCGGCTCCAGGCCGATGGTGAGATGGAAGAGCTGGAGTCGGGCGACTGGAGAGACGATTTCTTGACTCTCCGTGATGCCGCATCCAATGCCCTGCAGGTGCCCGAGCCCGCCGTTGACCTGACCGCCATTTCGACAGCCGATCTGGTCGCAGAGATCCAGCGCCGCGGAGCCGTCGTCTGCGCTCGTACCGGCTGCCAGGACATTGAGCAGATGGCGCTGGGCTTCTGATCCATCTTTCTGCACCTTTCTCGCTTTTTCTCTTGACTTCTCAGCTTGTATGTCGTATATTAGTAACAGCAGCAGAGAACACCCCACCAGGAGACCCCGAGATGACACACGCGACCGGCCCACTCGCAAACGCTGCACCGGCAGGCGAATGGCACGGAGCCCATTGGATCCGCGACGAGAGGCGCCTAGCGATCTACCTACGCGACGGGCTGGCTTGCGCATACTGCGGGACGACAATCGAGGACGGCGCAATACTGTCCCTCGACCATCTCAAGCCACGAAGCCGGGGCGGAAAGAACGACAGTCGCAATCTGGTGACGTGCTGCCGTCGATGCAACAGCCGACGCGGCAATCGCTCGGTGCGATCATTCTGCCGCATAGTCGCAGAATACAACGGAGCACGCGAGACGGCAGCAATCGAGCGGCATGTGCGCAACTGCGCGCGGCGACAGCCGGACATGGATGCAGCACGGCACATCATCGCACAGAGAGCAGAATTCTGAGCCCTGGCACCCGCACCATCCCACAGGACCCACACACAGGAGAACCCGAGATGACCTTCACCCCGATCAGCCGCGAGACGACGGAACTCATCGACGCAGCCTGGTGGACAGTTGTTGGTTTTGGCCCTTGCTCTAATCGTGGCGGGCTATATAGCACGCGAGATGCGGCAAGCCATCGGCGGATCAGCAAGGCCGTCGGGGACTGGAGTCTCGCAAATTCCCGAGTCTATGCATACTCCAGCCGCGCAGGGGCCATGGATGGAGACATCTCTGATGACATCGGGACGGACGGACGGATCAAATAACCCACTCACACAGGAGGAACATCATGACACAGACTACAGACGCAGAGGCGTTTTTGCGGAAGTGCGACACGGCCATAGACGTGACGGAATCGTTCGCGAAACTGGAGATCGAGGGGGAGCAGGACTGGCGCGCAGGATCCACGACCTACGAGCTGCCGGACGGCTCCAAGATCCGCGTCTGCGGAACGGACGCCGTGGCTTTGCCGGCAGTGGTCCCCACGCTTCAGGTCGATGCGTCGATGCTGGGATCTGACTTCAACGGCCCGCATCTCGGCACATTCTGCTCGATCCTGCAGACCATCGTCGGACCCGCGGTTGAGATCGTCGCGGTGACCCACAGTTACAACGGAGCTGTAAACGGATGCCCCGGGGACGGGTTTGATGAGGTGATCCCAGAGGCGCAGTGGAACCAGGCCCTGGACGCCTTCGCGACGGAATGTCCCGAGTCCTGGGACTGCTAACACACAAAAGGAGATCACCGATGCCACGACGCAAAACCGATAGCCCCAACTGGGGCGGCAAACGAG
>Ga0307992_1000668_pt1 | contig 21173 bp, 21 predicted proteins | sample EllFjometagen133_FD_203162 | JGI IMG/M metagenome (GOLD analysis project Ga0307992, IMG submission 203162) | Marine microbial communities from Ellis Fjord, Antarctic Ocean - #133 | ecosystem: Environmental > Aquatic > Marine > Unclassified | place: Southern Ocean | collected 2014-10-08
AGCGCGTGTGGCAAGACCAATCTCGCGATGCTTATACCGCCAAAAGGCCTGCAAGGAAAAGGTTATAAGGTCTGGACCGTTGGTGACGATATAGCGTGGATGCGCCCTGATTCTGATGGTAAGCTATGGGGAATAAATCCTGAATGGGGGTTCTTTGGTGTCGCGCCGGGAACGAATTCAGAGACAAATCTAAACGCGATGAAGACTATTAGGAAGAATACAATCTTTACGAATGTGCTTTTAAAGCCGGATAAGACTGTATGGTGGGAGGATGGTGATGAGGCTCCTCCAAAACACGGTATAGACTGGAGAGGCGCCGAGTGGGAACCCGGTATGCTAGATGATGCAGGTAATGTCTTAAAAGGGGCGCATCCAAACAGCCGCTTTACATCCCCGGCTATGCAATGCCCATCTATATCATACCGATTAGAGCAGCATCATGGAGTTCCTATATCAGCTATTATATTTGGGGGCCGAAGGGCGCACCTGGCGCCACTTGTTTACGAGTCTTTTTCGTGGCAGCACGGTGTCTATGTAGGTGCGACTATGGCTTCAGAGCGCACAGCCGCTCAGTACGGAAAACAGGGTGAGGTGCGCCGTGACCCCATGGCAATGCTTCCCTTCTGCGGTTATGATATGGCAAAGTATTTTAAACACTGGATTGACATGGAACAGAAACTTGTCAGCCCCCCTAAAATTTTTCATGTTAATTGGTTTCGCCAGGATAAAAATGGTAAATTTTTATGGCCGGGTTTTAGCGAAAATCTACGGGTACTTGAGTGGATACTTAAGCGTTGTAATAATGATGTAAAGGCGCGTAAAACACCTATAGGTTTCGTGCCTTATTTGGAAGATATAGACCGCACAGGGATAAACTTTAGTAAAGATAAGCTTAAGGACCTCTTTTCAATCGATTCCAAAGAGTGGTCGCGGGAGCTTAAGGACCATAGCAAATTCTTTGCTCAATTTGGCGCTAACCTGCCGGTAGGGATAAAGAAAGAATACCTGGCATTAAAAAAACGATTTGGTTTTTAAATGGCTATATTAGATGTTGTAAAATATCCAGACCCAATTCTTCGAAAGAGATGCTCTGATGTTAAGGCTGTTGACGCTGAAATTAAGAGACTGCTCGACGATATGGCCATGACTATGTATGCTGTAGGCGGGGTAGGCCTGGCAGCGCCTCAAGTAGGACTTGATGTGCGCCTTATTGTGATTGATGTTGGTTTAGGCCTGTTGAAGTTGGTAAACCCAAAGATAGTAAAGAGCGAAGGCTACTCCACGATAGAAGAAGGATGTCTTTCCGTTCCGAATGTTTTTGTTAAAATAAAGAGAAGGGCCAAGCTTACTGTTTCGGCGCTGAATGATTCAGGCAAACCCGAACTTATAAAAGCGGAGGGCCTGCTCGCTCACGCGTTTGGGCAGGAGATAGACCATATCAACGGAAAGCTTATTATAGATTATTTACCGTTTTACAGAAGGCTCTTCGCGAAATAGCTGCCTTTTAAAGCTATTGTTTTACGCATTATTTTGAGGAAGCGGATATTATTATATGCTATATTAATATAGTAAACAAATTAAACTATGAAAAGATGCCAAAAATGTTCGATAAAATATTCCGAGATGTGGAATATCTGCATGGTATGCGGTTCTCCCCTTACGTCTGATACTGTCCTATCAAAGGTTTTTACCAAAAATCGTCAAAGCGCAGGATATCTTTTTCCGATCATGGAAAAGAGCATTGAGCAATCAAGCGTGCTTTTTCTTTATTTCGATACAGACCTGAAGCTTATAATGTGTAATAAGGCTATAGAGCAGATAACAGGTTATAGCAGGAGAGAGATATTCAAGGGTGATTGGCAGAAACTTTTTTTTGGAAAAAACCAGTCAAAAAAAGATATATTTAAAGCGGTACTGCAAAGCTGTTTTTCCAGTATTAAGGGCCGCGCTTATGAAGGTTCTATTGTACGAAAAGACGGCGTAGAGCGTGCTTTCTCCTGGTCCAATACAGTCATTGCGGATGTAACAGGTAAACCGCAGGGAATTTTTTGCATAGCGGATGATATTACAGAATATAAGTTCGCGAGAAATGATATAGCAGCGTGTTCTGAACATCTCAAGGATATATTTGCCAGCATAAAGGACTACGCTCTGATAACTACTAATATTGCGAATAAGATCACATATTATGGTGAGAGCGCTACAGCGCTTTTCCGCTGGGACGCGGATGTAATACTTAAGGATATCGGCCTATTATTCCCGCCTGATCAAGGGGCCAGCCTGATAGGCAAGATAAAGCGTAATATTACAATAAACGGTAACTTTGAGGAAGAGCTTATATTATTGCGGGCGAATAAGAGTGAATTTCCAGCCATGCTTTTGGTCAGTGCTATTATAAACTCGGATAATCAAGTATCCGGTTATTTGTATATTATAAGGGATGTAACTGAACGAAAGAGGATAGAGGCGCAGATGATACAAAGCGAGAAGATGGCGGCTATGGGCCAACTTGCCGCTGGCGTTGCTCACGAGATAAATAACCCCCTTCTTGTAATCTTAGGTAGGATAGACATGTTTGACATGGACCAGGAAGAATTATCGCCTTCGGTTAAAAAGACGATAGATATCATAGCGGCCCAGGCAAAACGCATGAGGGTTATTGTGGATAGGCTGCTCTCTTATTCGCATAAAAAACCTGTTTGCAAAGATATTGTTGAGATTAATGATATACTAAAGACCATACCCCAATTGGTTGCTTATTATCCGGAATTTCATAAGATCAAGTGGGAGGAGGACCTCCGTGAGCACCCCACGAAAATAAAAGGGGATTTTAATCAATTGCAGGAAGTTTTTTTAAACCTCGCTATCAATGCTTGTCAGGCAATGCCTGATGGCGGTACGCTTACTATCAGTTCATCAAAACCGGATGAAGAATCCGTATGTGTCGGAGTTGAGGATACGGGAGCAGGCATACAAAAAGAGGATATAGGTAAACTTTTTCTGCCGTTTTTTACTACGAAAGATACAGGAACAGGGCTTGGGCTGCCTCTGTGTTATTCAATTATTGAATCCCATGGGGGAAGGATAGAGGTGGAAAGCGAGTTAGATAAAGGGGCTGTGTTTACTGTAACGCTACCAGCTTGTAACATAGAAGAGGGTTGTCAGAGTTCAACACAAGGAGCATAAGATGGATGGAAAGATAAGGATTCTTGTTATAGATGATGAAACAGACGCGTTAGAGCTTTTCAAGGACCTTTTTACGAAAAAAGGTTACATGGTAGAGTGTGCCCCAGACGGCATAGAAGCATTGGAGATGATAGATAAAGCACAGTTTGACGCCGTACTTCTTGATATAAGGATGCCTGTGATGAATGGCATCGAGGTTCTATCAAAGATTAAACAGAAAAAACCTGACCTGCCTGTTGTAATGCTTACAGCCTATGGTTATGACGATAATCTTATGAACAAGGCGATTGAACAGGGAGCAACAGGTTATATAAGTAAGAATTTTCCTTTGGCCCAGATTGTCTATACATTCCAGACACTACTGAGTACGATGTCAATTAAGAGGCAAGAGAAGAAGGAGAAAGATAAATAGGCCGTATTAGTAAGAACTGTTACGAAAGACAATAACGCAGAGATCGTAAAGTTAATGATTCATGCAGGAACTAACAAACTTTCTAAAAGTTTAATCACCCCCACTTATATATGTTGAGTCAGTTTTTCCAGCTTTTTATATCTAAAATAAGCCAGAACCTTAAGATGAAATTTTTTATCATTCTTATAGCAGTTAGCTTATTTCCTGTTAGCCAAAATGTGTATGCTGATGTGCCTAATAAGCCCAGTTATGTGTATGTTAAAGATAGGCAGCTTTTTGTCGGGAAACGATTGAAAGATGGCTCATTAGATATATTAAAGCCGTATCTTATAAAAGGCTTAACGTGGTTACCTGCAACACGCTCCCCTGATAACGGGCCCAATCCTTTCAACCCCCTTGAAACGGTTCCTTATGGCCTATTTTTTGATTGGCCCGGGCGCGATCCGCAAGGGCACGTTGTTTTTATCCATTGGTTAAGAAGCCAGTATCTGGAATATTTAACTGATATCGACATGATGCGAAGAATGAATATCAACACGGTCCGCGTTTATACGGATTTTGGCGATAATCCGGCGGTTTATAAAAAGATTCTGGATGAATTTTACCGCAATGACATTATGGTAATAATGACTATTGCCTCGTCGCGACATGACATAGATAAGGCTAGATATAAAAAGGTTTTATCTTTATGCATGAATCACCCTTCTGTCTTAATGTGGTCTCTGGGCAATGAGTGGAATCTGGAATATAATAAATATTGGGGTTACGATACGGTGCGGGATGCTGCTGATGCGACTGATCACGCTGCCAGCGAAATTAAAAATATTGATTGCGCACACCCTGTCAGCTCATGTTTAGGGGATAGGTTTTATGATGATGAGGTTACTAATACAATCGCATGGATAGTAGAAAGATGCGTATATGTAGATGTGTGGGGCTTGAATATATATAGAGGCGAGGATTTTAGCAATCTCTTTAAGCAGTGGAAGAGTATTACAGATAAACCGATGTATATTAGTGAATTCGGGATAGATTCGCTTGAAACAAAATCCTATAAGAAATTCTCCGAATCTCAGGTATATAAATGTGTAGGCAATGAGAATCAGGACGTGCAAGGAGAATACGCGATCTGCCTTTGGAATGATTTAGCTAAGAATCTATCGATTTTAGACTCGAATAATCCGTGTATCGGAGGAACGCTCCATAGCTTTAATGACCATCTATGGAAAGTAGGCTCTTACCACGTGAATTTAGGCGGCTTAGTCAATTGCGATGATATGGCAGGCGTGGATAGTTTCAGGAAGTATGACGCGGGGGGATTTTATCTGCCTTCCAGCCCTGATAGTGTTATAAATGAAGAATATTACGGTGTAGTGGATGCCGATCGCCAGCCTAAAAAGGTATATTGGAGATTGAAATCTTTTTATAAGAAGTTAGGTGCAGAATAGTATTCGTTGCTTTCAAAATTCCTTCATAGCCTCATTGGAGTATCGGTACTTAAACGGCGAAGCAGAATGGTGCGGAAGAGGGGAGTTGAACCCCTAAGGGCTTACGCCCACACGGACCTGAACCGTGCGCGTCTGCCAGTTCCGCCACTTCCGCACTTAGTAAAGTATACAAAACCCCCTTCTGCTTGTCAACTGTTTAAAATATTGTATTTTAAGATCAGCTTGACAAAATAACGTAAAAATCTTGCCTTATATAATACTTTATGTTATACTACTTTGTTCCATGAAGAAGATACGAAATAAAGATATTGCCCGTAACAAGAAGGCCTTTTTCGAATATATCCTTTCAGACAAGTTTGAAGCCGGGCTTGAGCTTAAAGGGCCGGAAGCCAAGTCTATGCGTGAGGGAAAGATAAGCTTAAGTGATAGCTTCGTAAAGGTTGAGAAGGGTCAGGTATACCTATATGGTATGCATGTAAGCCCTTATAAGCAGAGCGGCCCATTCGCGCCGGATCCTACAAGGGTTCGGAAACTACTCTTACACAAAAATGAGATTGAAAGATTAAATAGCCTAACTAACCAGAAGGGCTATACTGTAATTCCGACAAGATTATATTTTAAGAGGGGTTTCGCGAAGATAGAGATAGCAGTCGCGAAAGGTAAAAAGCTCTTTGATAAGAGGGAAAAGTTACGTCGACAGACTATAGATCGTGAGATAAACAGGTCTCTCAAATTAGGTAAATAGCGATATTTTTCCTGATAATTAGCATTTGGGGGCGATCTGGATTCGACTTGATGTATGGCGTAAGAAGGAGCATGCCGAGGTTGGTCAGTTGGCCTCGTAAAAAGCTGACTACAAAATAAGTGCAAAAAACATACGCACAAAAGTAACAGAGGTAATTCCTATGAATGTAGGTTTTGCTTCTGTACTACCGCTAGCTGCTTAATTGCAGCTACCGTCAGCCTTTCCTGCCTGCGGGATAGGATCTGGCGTCGCTAGTAGGCTGGTCCTGTGTTTTTAGCTTTTTGAATACAGGATAAGATTTTTTAAAAGCCGCGCTTTCTAATATCCTTCCTGTGGGAGCCTGGAAAGCTAAGACTAAAATACAGGATAAGCATGTAGTCGCCTCTTGCATCACACTTAAGGACGAGGGTTCGATTCCCTCCGCCTCCACCATTCTACTTCGCCGTTAAGTACCGATACTCCGGTGCGGCTACGTAGGAATCATAAAAGTTCCTGCGGTTGATTTTAACTTTTTCCTTATTATCAAGTTTTACTATAAGGAAAGAAAGGGGTGTGACCCCGTTTACGGTTATATCTTAAAGTAATTAAGTATCGTGTCCCCATAATTCTGTCCCCATAATTCCAGAGTTTATTCTGAACCATTCTTGTTTTAATATACCTTAGTTGTTACGAAACCACACAGCCTATAGAAGCTATAATAGATTATATATAACTGACGTAACAAAAGGTGTAATTCAGTTGCTTTTTGGGCTAGTTTTTGGTATAAATAGAAGAAGTTTTACTGTAACTAAGGTGACTTCTTCGATTCTATGAAAATACAAAAATACATTATATTAATATTTACACTTTTACTTGCTGGCTGCGTTACCACACCGGTAAGAGAGAAGGCTGCGATAAAATCCCCTGCTTATTCCATAGGAGGTATATCTTATGTCAGCCTGGGCTCTGTTGTAGATACATATAACCTAAAGTACAATTGGGATGCGATAGCGAAAAAACTGGCCCTCTATAAAGGAGACAATCAAGTAGAGCTTGCCCTGACAAGCGATATCGCGCTGGTAGATGGCCTGCCAGTAAAACTTAGCGGCCCTGTCAAGTTGTACAAAAGCAGCATAATGCTTCCAAGGGATTTTTCAGAGACAATATTAAAGAAGGCCTTTGTAAAAAAACGCGCGATTAAGGTTATAAGAAAAAAACCAGTTAAATCAGAATGCGCTTATACAATAGGAAAGATTGTCATTGACCCCGGACATGGGGGCAAGGATCCCGGCGCTATTGGCAGATTCAGTTTGAGGGAGAAGGACATTACCCTTGATATAGCAAAGAGGCTCAAGCGTCATCTTGAGCAGGCGCGTATTGATGTCTCCCTTACACGCTCTGATGACAGCTTTGTATCGCTTTGGCGAAGAGCGGATATAGCGAATAAGAAGGGCGCGGATTTTTTTATAAGTATTCACGCCAACGCGGCCCATTCCAGGCAGGCTAAGGGTTTTGAGGTATTTTATCTTTCAGAGGCAGTTGATGATAACGCTAGAGCGATTGCCGCGGCGGAAAATGCTTTTTTAAAGTATGAGGATTCTTCATTTGGTTACGCAAAACCGTCGAATAGTCTGGAAGCGACATTGTGGGATATCTGTTATAGCGAAAACAGGCGCGAGTCCATTGAATTAGCGAAGTGTATTACCCGCGCCGCCTATGAGCAGCTAAAGGCAAAAGACAGGGGTCAAAAGGGCGCGCGTTTTTATGTGCTAAAGGGCGCGAAGATGCCCTCAGTCCTGATAGAGGTAGGATTCATCTCAAACAAACAGGAAGCCGCGAAGCTCAAGGATTCTTTTTATCGCGAGAAGGTAGCAAGGGCCATAGCCTCGGGTATTATATATTATAAAAATGAATATGAGACAGAAGACGGTTTTACAAGGTAACGACAACAGGCCCATAGGGGTATTTGATTCCGGTGTAGGCGGGCTTACGGTTGTAAAGGAGCTTATAAAACAGCTTCCCGGAGAGGATATAATCTATTTCGGGGATACCGCGCGTGTTCCTTATGGTACAAAGTCGCGCCAGGCTATCATAAGGTTCTCTATAGAGAACGCGATTTTTCTTCTTAAGCATAATGTAAAATTAATAGTTGTCGCGTGTAATACATCATCCAGTGTCTCGCTCGCTGCCTTGCGGAGAAACTTTAAGGTACCTATCCTGGGCGTAATTCACCCAGGCGCGTTAGAGGCAACGGCCGCGACCAGAAACAATAGAATAGGCGTTATAGGTACTACCGCTACAATCACAAGCAACGCTTATGAAAAACAGATATTAAAGATTGATACTTGTTTTAAGGTATTTTCACAAAGCTGTCCTCTCTTTGTGTCTTTAGCTGAGGAGGGCTGGCTTGATGGAAAGATTACACGTGATATCGCGCGTTCGTATATAGCGCCTCTTAATTCCAGGTCTATAGACACCTTAATATTGGGTTGTACACATTACCCGTTGCTTAAAAAGGCAATAGCGAAAGTTACAGGCAAGGATATCGTACTTATAGATTCAGCGGCATCCATAGCGAGATCAGCTAAGATGTTATTGAAGAAAGAAGGCAAGTTAAGCAAAAACCAGCGTAACGCGCGGGCAAATTTTTTTGTAACTGACGCGCCAGGGCATTTTAAGGATATAGGAGAGAAGTTTTTAGGAAAAGAGCTTATTAACGTGAGGAAAACAGATTATGGGATATAGATTAAAGGTTGAGTCGTCTTTTTCCGCGGCGCACCGTTTGAGAGAGTATCATGGTAAATGCGAGAGCCTGCATGGGCATAACTGGAAGGTAGAGATATCCATTGTATCGGATACCCTGGATAAGGCCGGGATGGTACTGGATTTTAAAAAGATAAAGGCTATGCTGAGTAAGATACTTGGTGAGCTTGATCATAAAGAACTGAACAAACTGTCTCATTTTAAGAAGTATAACCCCACATCCGAGTTGATAGCTGAATATATATTTAATAGGTGCAGCAGGAGATTACGAGCCCCCTTAGTATTAGAGAGCGTGTCTGTATGGGAGACGCCGAGTTCCTGCGCTGTCTATTATAAGAATCCGGATGATAAATAGAAAGCCGGCAATTATGAAGAGAGTTAGAAGTTCAGTTAAAAAGCCCGGACACAAAGCAGCCCCTGTTGTAAAGAAAGCCGTAGTCCTGCTTTCAGGCGGGCTCGACTCAGCGACAGTCTTTTCTTACGCCTTGTCAAAAGGCTATGAAGTTTTTTGTCTCAGCTTTGATTATGGCCAGAGACACAAGAAGGAATTACAGTGTGCCAAGCGCCTCGCTAAATTAAATAATTCTAACTGGCAATTGGTAAAGATGTCTTTTCCATGGAAAGGAAGCGCGTTGCTTGATAAGAAAACGCAGCTTTCACAATCCGGAAAGATTACAAAGTCGATACCAAACACTTATGTCCCCTCGCGCAACATTATATTTTTAAGTTATGCCGCTTCCTACGCGGAGGTAATAGGCGCGGATACGATATTCATCGGGGCAAATCAGATAGATTATAGCGGATATCCTGATTGCAGAAGTTCTTTTTTATCCGCTTTTGAGTCAGCGGTTAACAAGGGCACAAAAAGAGGTGTTAGCGGTAAAAAGATAAAAATAACCTCCCCATTGATTCTAAAGAATAAGAAGGATATAATAAAGATGGGTTCTAAGCTTGGTGTGTTATTTCAGTACACATGGAGCTGTTATGAGGGGGGGAGTTCTCCATGCGGAAAGTGCGACTCGTGTGTAATTCGAAAAAAGGGATTTGATGCCGCTGGCATTAAGGACCCATTAAGAAAATAATGGATGACAAGGCAGAGATTATAGAGATATTCTCTTCTGTGCAGGGAGAGGGCTTACATATAGGCAGGAGGCAGATTTTCCTACGTTTTAAAGGGTGTAACCTGGATTGTAGCTTTTGCGATACAGATAAAGAACAGCCCGCCGCTCTATATGACATAGATGAAGTCCTTGAAAAGATAGACATCCTTAACATCTCAAGTATACACAACGCGGTTGTCATAACAGGTGGTGAACCTCTCTTGCGTAGTAAATTTTTAAAGAGGCTCTTGCCAAGAGTCAGGGAGAGGGGTTTTAAGGTCTGCCTCGAGACTAATGCTACATTGGCAAAAAACCTTTCTGATGTTATAGAGTATCTGGACACTATATTTGTTGATATAAAACTGCCAAGTGTTGGTAAAAATAAACCATGCTGGCAGGAACATAAGGATTTTTTAGAGGTAGCCTTTGACAAAGAATTTTTTGTCAAGGTTGTGGTTTCAAGTAGTATAGATATCGCGGAATTTGATAAGGCGATAGAGCTTGTCAGGCACGCTAGCTTTGATATACCGTTTGTTATCCAGCCTGAGACTAAGAAGGGTTGCTCTAAATTGAATATATCAGCTGATGAGATACTAAACCTGCAGGAGATGGCCCTTAAGCGGCTAAATAATGTTTTGGTAATTCCTCAGGCGCATAAGATGATGGGGATAAGATGAAAAAGACATATAAAAATTTACAGAATGATATGCGGGATTTAGATATCCTGAAGATTGAGAGATGGAAAAATAAATATCCCGATAGAGACTATACGGTTTCTATAAAGACTGATGAGTTTACTTGTATATGCCCGAAGACAGGCCTGCCGGATTATGCCGCTATATCTATAGACTATAACCCTGATAAGTATTGTGTCGAGCTTAAATCATTCAAGCTCTATCTGTTAGCCTATAGAAATATCGGAATTTTCCATGAGCATGTTATAAACAGAATCCTGGATGATTTTATTAAATCATGCAATCCGCGTTACGCGAAAATTATTGGTGAATTTGGTTTAAGGGGTGGGATAAGGACAACAGTGAGTAGAGAGCATGAGAGAGATAGAAGCTAAAAAAATAAGAGAGGCTGTAAAGAGCCTGGCAATAAAGGCGAATTTTTCGTTACGCGAAGATATACTTAGCGCCTTGAAGAAGGCCTTTAGCCGGGAGAAGAAGCCTTACGCGAAAAGGACTCTTAAGATACTGATTGATAACGCTAAGATAGCGAAATCAGAAAGAATACCAATATGTCAGGATACAGGCTTTGCGGAGGTTTTTTGTAATATCGGAGGGGATGTCCATGTTAGGGGTGATATAGCCAGGGCTATAACAGAGGGCATAAAACTTGCTTATGCTGAGGGCTTTTTAAGGAAGTCTGTTGTATCAGACCCTATCCTGAGAAAGAATACAGGTACTAATACGCCTTGCGTAATCCATTATGATATTGTAAAGGGGGATAAGATAAAACTGGCAGTTCTTCCTAAAGGATTTGGCAGTGAAAACGCCAGTACTGTTACGATGTTAAGGCCTACAGCGTCAGAGGCTGAGATTATAACCCATATAGTAGAAGCAGTAAAGTCTTCCGCCGCGGATGCCTGCCCACCTATAGTAGTGGGAATAGGCATAGGCGGTACGCTTGATAAAGCAGCGCTATTGGCTATGAAGGCTATACTCAGGCCCATAGGTAAAAAGAGTCCTAAGAAGCATATCGCGCGTATGGAAAGAGAGATATTAATGAGATTAAATAAGACGGATATAGGGCCTGCCGGGTTAGGTGGAAAAACCACATGCCTGGGTGTAAATATTTTGCCTTTTCCTACGCATATAGCCGGCCTCCCTGTTTGTATAAAAATAAGCTGTCACGCTACTCGCAGCGCCAGTTCTATTATATGATTTATAGCGTAGGAAATTGTGCGAAACGCATATTTTATGAAAAGAATATACCTACCACTAACTAAAGATGCAAGAGTAAAACTGAGAGCGGGAGATGAACTGCTTTTATGCGGTAAGCTTTATGCGGCACGTGATATGGCGCATAAAAGATTTGATAACGCGCTTAAAAAAAACCAGTCTTTGCCCCTTGACCTAAGAGATAATCTTATATATTATTGCGGGCCGACACCAGCGCGCCCGGGTGCTGTGATAGGTTCATGTGGGCCAACAACATCAAAACGCATGGATGGTTTTACGCCTAGGTTATTAAAAGAGGGATTAGCCGGTTCTATAGGAAAAGGAAGACGATGCCAGGATGTAATAGAGGCTATTAAAAGGTATAAAGCGGTATATCTTGTAACTGTAGGCGGAGCGGGGGCATATCTTTCAAAGAGGATACAAAAGGCAAGGATAATCGCGTATAAGGATCTAGGCTGTGAGGGGCTGTATGAGTTTTATGTTAAGGATTTTCCAGTAACAGTAGCTATAGACTCAAAAGGCCGGAGTATATTCAAATAACCAGAGAGTAAAGGAATATTATGAGAAAAGTAACTATCAGGACAGGTTTTATCAAATACGCGGAAGGTAGCTGCCTTATCGAGTTTGGTAACACAAAGGTTATATGTACCGCGTCTCTGGAAGATGGTGTACCACCATTTTTAAGAGGAAAAGGTTCCGGTTGGATTACAGCGGAGTATAGCATGCTTCCACGCTCCTGCACAAAAAGAACCCCAAGGGAATCTTCCAAGGGCAAGGTTGGCGGCAGGACTCATGAGATACAGCGGCTCATAGGAAGGTCGTTAAGGTCGGTTGTGGATATGCGCCTGTTAGGAGAGCGGACGATATGGATAGATTGTGATGTAATTCAGGGTGATGGTGGAACCAGGACAGCCAGCATAACAGGCGCGTTCATAGCCCTTGTTATATGTCTTAAAAAGATGAAAAAAGATAAGCTTATAGAGTCTATACCTGTTAAAGACTATGTTGCCGCGGTTAGTGTAGGGATTTTAGGTGAAGATATTGCCCTTGATCTTGATTACGCGAAAGATTCTAAGGCAGATGTTGATATGAACGTGGTAATGACATCATCCGGAAAATTTATTGAAATCCAGGGTACAGCGGAAGGTGAACCATTCAGTGCCACGCAGATGAAAAAAATGATATTATTAGCGGAGAGCGGGATTAAAAAGCTTATAGCAAAGCAGAAAGAGATATTAAAGGTTTGAAAGAGCTTTTATTGGCAACAAGCAACGCTAAGAAACTTGCTGAATTAAAAAGGATGCTCAGGGGCCATGGCATAAGAATTCTTGGATTGAATAGTTTTAAGACGCTTGGAAAAGTAGAAGAAGATCAAAAGACATTTAAGGCAAATGCCAGGAAAAAAGCAATAGAGATATCCAAAAGAGTGGATAAGCTTGTTATGGCTGATGATTCCGGCCTTGAGGTTCCCGCTCTTGGCAACAGGCCGGGTATATATTCCGCGCGCTATGCCGGTGCTTCGCAGGATGATAATAAAAATATCAATAAACTGCTTAAAGAGATGAAACACTTTAAAGGCAGAAAGAGGAAGGCGCGTTTTCGGTGTGCTGTATGCCTTTCAAAGGGCGATAAGGTTATCAGCATGGTAGAGGGCAGAGTTGATGGCAGTATAGCCTTAAAAAGGCAAGGTGTCGGCGGGTTTGGTTATGATCCTGTTTTTGTTCCCGAAGGTTTTGGCAAGACCTTTGCTCAACTTAATTCCGCTACAAAAGACAGTATTAGTCATAGAGGCAGGGCCCTAATAGAGGCGAGGCAGGCTATTCTCCAATACTTCCAAAGATATTATTAATACCCTTTACAATACTCTCCTTAAACATCCTCTTTAGAGGAAAAGGGACTATCTGGTATATCGGATCTTTAAGTGTACCTGTAAGCCTTACCTCCATTATAAGGTTACCAGCCTGGTATAGTATAGCGTTGGCTATTCTGCCGGGCTCCGTTGTCTGCTTGATAACATTTTCCGCGAACCTACCTGTAATATTAAAATCAAGTCTTGAGTCAAACCCTATGGAACCTACCCATAAGAGAGAGGCAGCCTTTGAGAGCATCTTGAAATCCTCTGTATATATCCTGTTGTTGTTTACGGCAAAGTTTCCAAAGGCGTCGGTTAATACTATATTTTCTGGAGGTACCATCAATATGATATCCATTATTCCGTGAAGTACAGGAAATTCCCAGAGGTACCCATCAGAGACCTGCAGCCAACCGTTGCCCTGCAAGGAATCTTTTTTATTAAGATAACCGTTTAACACTACCTTTGACGCGAAGAGCCCCTTTATTTTCTTATCCTTATCCTTAGTATCTTTTATTAATTCATGCAGGTCTATATCCTTTATATCCATATTGATAATAAAAGGGCCCTCCTCGGTCTTAAGATTGGCCCGCGAATTTATATTTATAATGCCGCCATAAGTATAAGCGGATAATACCGGTATATCGATAAAATTATTTTTCATCCGGTAATCCATGTAAAAGTCTTTTAGCGTAAGGCCTGCTATTCCTATAGTGCGTGACGAAGCTTCCGCGAAGAGTGTCCACTCAGCAGGCTCTTGTAAGGGGCCTTTCATATCGATTGTAAGCTTTATTGTACCATTAGGTTTTAGCCCCTTTGGCAGCTGGTTTTTTTTGGTGAATATATAAGGGGCATCCTTCAAATTAAAATATATATTCCCTTTTATGTCCGCATAGGTAGTTTGAATATTCCTGACCTGGCCCTTGAATGAAAAGGAGGAGTTCCTGTACTGTCCTTCAAGCTTAGATACAGAGATTACCCCGTCTTTACCTGTTTTTGTTTCACATGCCGCGTTTAAGGTATCTGATCTTATGCTCGCGGTTATAGCGGGCGAAGCGAAATTATAGAGTTTTCCATCAGAGGTATATCGTTCTCCCTTGAGGTTGAATGCAAGATCTTCCCACTCGACCTGCTGGTCTTTAAAATTTATTTTGCAGTCTATTTCGGATATATTATATGGCCAATATTTAAGATTGAGCATGCCCTGTTTTAATAATAAGCTGCCTGTGTAATCATAGGTCTCTGGCTTACCGGGTGCCCCTTTAAAATCAATATCTAAGTAAGAGGTCCCTTCCGCGTTTATATCCTTGAACCTGGTTCTTATCCGCGCGGGGAGTGTTGAGATAAGCCTTGCGACTGAAAGCTCCCCGGTCTCTAAATGCAGAGACATGTCAGGGTCTTTTTTATTATAATCAAGGCTTGCGTTTAGTAGTATCTCTGTTTCCGCGGCAGTACCAATAAGTTTTTTTATAACAATGGACTTTGTGGAAAATAATGCCTGCCCAGTCGCTTTGGATATAAAAGGTAAGAGAGCGGTGCTCTTTATCCCTGCGTTATTAAAATCAACCTTGCCTTTATATTCTGATGATTTCCAGTCGCCTGCCCTGCCGGCCGCTTCTCCGTTAATAATGAAGTCACCGTTTAATAAGATATTGTTTTGCTGGAGATGGAGCTCTTTTATCTCGGATATCCCGCCTATATTGTAAGAGCCATCTTTTTTATATTCTAGGTTCGCGTTGATTTTGGCCTCGCCGCTTTTTATCGCGATATCCAGATTATCAGATATATTTTTCAAGGAGAGATCCGTGCGCAAATTTAGCCTGGCAATAAAATCTTCATGAGGCGCTTTTATCTCACCGCTTAAGTTTAGTAGAGAACCATAGAATAGGCAGGAGATATCTGTTATGGACCAGGCCTTTTCAGTAAGGCTTAAGGCGCCTTTTATGCCGGTTATATTGCTAAGCAGTTCTATACTATTTGCTATCTCCGCGTCATTAATCTTAGCTTCCAATGAGTATCTTATTTTACGCGGGTCTTCTATGTCAAGACTCGCGTTTCCTTCCAATCGGCAGTTACCTGTTAAGCCCGTCTCTTTAATCCGCGCGTCTAAACCTTTAATATCTATAGCGCCTTTTGCCTCTATATTCCTAAATGATGATACCCTACCCTTAATATTGCCCGCGGCTATACCCGCTCGTATATATCCTATATCAGCAGGCAGGTAGACATCCGCGTAATCGGCTATACTCACATTATCAGCTTTAAGTTCAAAGGATAACTCTTTTTGCTTAATCGCGTATTTACCGGCGATATATACAGTACTATTATCAATCTTACCATTGCATCTGATGCTAAGTTTATTTGGCAGAGAAAGCCCGGCAGTTCCATCAAGTGAGGTTATCTCTTTAATTATAAGCCTTTTCTGGTAGCTGTCACTGAATAGCAGCCTGCTATCGTTAAATGAGAACTCTTTTAGGATAAGGGCAATCCTGGAGCCTTGATTATTGTCAGGTAGGCTTTGAAGCATGGAGGCTATGTTCCAGTCTCCATTAGCGGATCTGGCCAGGTTTAGATATGCCCCTGACAGGTTTATGGATGGTATGATGACGCGTTGCTTCTTAAAGGATGGTATAATGAATACTTGAAAAAACGCGGAGTCGGCCTTAAATAGCGGGGCATCTTTATCTTCCGGGTTCTTATACATCTTGATATCTTTTAATATAAAGCCATTCTTCAGGCTGAATCTTAAGGAGTCTATGGTAACAGTATGCTTAGTGTGCTCTGTTAGCTTTTCAGTGACAAAGTCTTTCAGTCGTATTGGTATAAAGGTATTGTTTAGATAGGAGATAAGCAGGGATGCCGCTGTCGCGGATATTATTATAATAATTATGATTGTTATAAGAATTTTGTATACATGCGGTCTCCTCATAACCCATATTATATGAAGTATTAGTCTAATTTACAAGATAATTAATATTCAGGATAAAAGGTAAAAGGAGATATAAGGCAAGGGTATCTAAGCGGGTAAAGAGATGAGAGGTTATATAGAGCATTTTTTACTGATTAACGCGTTCTTATTTGAGCCCCTTTTCTAATTGACATACCTATATAGTTTATATATAATAATTAGATTAATACATAATCAGGGAGGTATATATAGTGTCAGAAGATATATTAAGTATTAGGCGTAATAAGGTCAAGGTCCTGCAGGAAAAAGGCCTAAAGCCGTTTGGCGGCCGTTTTGAGAAAACAGGTACACTGTTAAGTTTAAAGGCTGATTTTGAAGCAGGTAATATCAAAGAAGGCAGTCCTGTGAAGGTTGCCGGCAGGCTTATGAGTTTAAGAGAGCACGGAAAGAGCTTCTTCTCTGATATCAAGGACCATACAGCCAAGATGCAGTTATATACTAAGAAAGACAATATAGGCGAAGAGGCCTGGGGGCTAAAGGACTTAGTTGATATAGGTGATATAATAGGCGCGGAAGGCGAGCTTTTTAAGACAAGAACAGGAGAGGTCACTGTAAAGGTGGTGGCGTTTACCATGCTTGCCAAATCTATGCATCCTCTGCCTGAGAAATGGCATGGCCTAAAAGACATAGAGATCCGTTATAGGCAGAGATACCTTGATCTTATATCCAATGATGAGGCAAAAGAGGTCTTTTTAATAAGAAGCAGGATTGTAAGCAGTATACGAAGATTTTTTGATGAGAGGGGTTATATCGAGGTAGAGACACCTATGCTCCAGCCTATAGCAGGAGGCGCCGCGGGAAGACCTTTTAAAACCCATCATAATGTTTATGATAAAGACCTTTACCTGAGGATAGCCCCTGAGCTTTATCTCAAGAGGCTGCTTGTCGGCGGTATTGAGAGGGTTTATGAGATAAATAAGTCATTCAGGAACGAGGGCGTATCTCCGAGGCACAACCCGGAGTTTACAATGCTGGAGGCCTATACAGCGTATGCTGATTATAATGACCTTATGAGCCTGACTGAAGAGCTTGTCTCTTTTCTCGCTAAGGAGATATTAGGCAAGACTACCATAGAGTACAAGGGCAAGAGTATAGATTTAGAGCCCCCATGGGAGAGGGTCTCTTTTGCTGATATGATGAAACAGCTTTATGATGTTTCCACGGAAGATGACGCTGATACATGGGTAGCAAAGCTCAAGCAAAAAGGCATAAAACTTGAAGGTGATAAATTGAGCAAGACAAGGCTTGTTAATATCGTGGCGGATCTCATAGAGCCAAAGTCTGACAAAGGAAAACCTGTATTTGTTACAGACTATTTCACAGAACTCTCACCTCTGGCAAAGACAAGTGAGAGCAATCCCGCTATCTCCGAAAGGTTTGAGCTCTATATGGGTGGTATGGAGATAGCCAATGCCTATTCCGAGCTTAATAATCCGGTAGAGCAGGAGGAGAGGTTTAAGGCGCAGCTTGAGTTTGATAAGGATGCCTCAGATGTTATTGACACTGATTATGTCCGTGCCCTAGAGCATGGTATGCCGCCTGCCGCGGGGCTAGGCATAGGTATTGACAGGCTGGTCATGATACTCACGGGACAGGAATCCATACGCGATGTAATACTTTTTCCACAACTTAAGCCATGATATACGAGATAGTTATAGCGTCAAGATACCTGTTTTCAGGAAAAAGAAGACGCCTTATATCCTTTATGGGGTTTGTATCTATATTGGGGGTAGCGGTAGGTGTAGCATCACTTATAATAGTAATCGCGGTAATGAATGGTTTTGGCAGTGAACTTGAAAAAAGGATTATCGGCCAGAGCCCGTACATTATGATTGAAAAACAAGATGGTATCGCCCCGGCGCGATACAAAGAGCTCATTGGCAGGATAGATGATATAAAAGATGTTAAAGGTTCTTACCCATTTATATGGGGCCAAGGCGTGCTCAAGTTTCGCGCGAGAGCCCAGGGGGTGATGCTACGCAGTGTAGATATCAATAACGCTACAGATGTATCGAAAATAAGGGCCCATATATACGCCGGGGGTTTCAGGCTTGGTAAAGATAAGATAATAATCGGCAATGAACTTTCAATGGTCCTGGGTGCTTTTATCGGCGATGAGCTGGAGGTTATGACCTCAGTAGTGGCCAGGCCTAAAAGATTTAAGGTTTCAGGGATATTCAATTCCGGAATGTATGAGTATGACCTTAACCTTGCGTATGTAGACCTTGATACAGCGTCGATTCTATTTGGCACCGAAACGCGTGCCCAGGGTATTGGCGTTGAACTTAATGATACCGCAAGCGCGGTTAATGTGAAGAAAGAGCTTAAGGGCCTTCTTCCTGTTTCATATATTGTCAGGACATGGATGGATCTTAACCAAAATCTTTTTTCTGCCTTGAGACTGGAGAAAATGGCAATGTTTGTAATATTGACGCTTATAGTTATAGTCGCGGCCCTTAATATTATCAGTACCCTTACGGTGATGGTGGCTGAGAAGAGAAAGGATATCGGTATCCTAAAGGCGATTGGCGCGACAAGAAAGAGAATAATGATGATATTCTCTTTTCAGGGGATTATCATAGGAGTCTTGGGCGTTACAATAGGCGCGCTAACAGGTATAGGGGTATCTCTATTGCTTGATAAGTTTCGTTTTCCTATACTGCCTGAGAGTATATATTATGGCATAAATTATCTTCCGATAAAGATAGGCCTTATAGATTCAGCCTCTATTATCGCGGCGGCGCTTATTATAAGTTTTATAGCCTCAATCTATCCGGCATACCAGGCAGCCAGGCTTAGCCCTGTAGATGCCTTGAGGTACGAGTAGATGTTGTTAAAGGCGGATAATATATCTAAGATATATAAAAATGGGCATAAGAGCCTCGAGGTATTGAAAAACATAAAGCTTTCAATAAAGAAAAGTGAGATAGTAGCTATAGTGGGGCCTTCCGGTGCGGGCAAATCAACATTATTGCATATACTCGCGGGCCTGGACCAGCCACAAAAAGGCAGTGTTATCTTTGATGGTATAGATATCTATGGCCTCTCAGATACTAAGAGATCGTTGATAAGGAAGAATAGAATCGGTTTTGTATTTCAGTTCTATTATCTATTATCTGAATTCAACGCGCTTGAGAATATTATGATGCCCGCTATGATAGGCACTGCTTATGATGGACGCAGGAATGATTTTTCCGATAAGGCAAAGGCCCTGCTTGAGCGTGTACAGCTAAAGAGAAGAGCTAAGCATAACCCTTCAGAGCTATCAGGCGGGGAGGCTCAAAGAGTGGCTATTGCCAGGGCATTGATAAATGATCCTGATATAGTATTTTGTGATGAACCTACTGGAAATCTTGATTCGGAAAATGCGGGGATTGTATTGAAACTTATAAAAGATTTGAACAAAAAGACACAACAGGCCTTTTTGATAGTGACACATAATGAGAAAGTGGCAGGCCTTGCTGAGAGAGTTTTACATATAGAGGATGGAAGGTTAAAATAGGGAGAAGATGATGCCGTTAAAGATATATATTGATGGTAAATTTTATAATAAAAAAAATGCCAAGGTTTCTGTGTTCGATCATGGGCTTTTGTATGGTGATGGGGTCTTCGAGGGCATACGCTCATATAACAGGTTGGTATTCTGCCTGAAGGAACATATTGACCGCTTGTACGAATCCGCGGCGGCGATAGGGTTGAAGATACCCCTATCAAGGCATAAGATAATAAGAGCGGTATGTGATACATTAAAAAAGAACAATCTTGTGGATGGATATGTTAGGCTTATAGTTACACGTGGTGAGGGTGACCTTGGCCTGGATCCCCGCAAATGCAGAGGCAACGCGCTTGTTATTGTCATAGCTGATAAGATAGCGCTCTATCCGAGTAAGTTTTATAATGTAGGCTTAAGCATTATTACCGCTGTTACGCGGCAGAACCCTATAGAGACTCTGCACCCGGGTATAAAGTCCTTAAATTATCTGAATAATATTCTTGCTAAGATAGAGGCTATGAAAGGCGGCCACGAAGAGGCTATTATGCTCAATGCCAAAGGCTATGTGACAGAGTGTACAGGTGATAATATATTTATTATAAAAAATAATGTAGTTTACACGCCCCCTGCGTCTGTTGGTATACTGAAGGGCGTGACGCGCGAGATGGTGGTTGGTATAGCTAAAAAGACGAAGATTAAACTTGTACAGGCGCCTTTTAAGTGCGATAAGATATATAAGGCAGATGAATGTTTTTTAACAGGCACCGCGGCGGAGCTTATACCTGTTGTAAAGGTTGATGGAAAAAAGATAGGTACCGGATTACCCGGAAAGATGACATCTGTATTTCTTCAGGAGTTTAGAGAGCTTACAAAGACATGCGGGGTAAGGTACTAGATATAAGGCACAAGGCACAGGGTGGAAGTAAAAAAGAAAAAGTAAAAAACGGGAGCTTAATCCTTAATTCTTACAACTTAATTCTTGTAACTTAATACTTAATACCAGACGATAGGAATAATTATGTTATGTGATATATGCAAAAAGAGAGAGGCCACGGTCCATCTTACAGAAGTGATAAATGAGGAAGTGAGCGAACTCCATATTTGTGAGGAATGCGCAAAGGACAAAGGCGCTCAGATGTATCAGCATTTTGGCCTGGCTGACCTGCTTTCAAGTCTCGCTGACATTCCGCATGATACCGCGCCTAAAAAGGGGCGCATAAATATAAAATGCCCAAGTTGCGGCATGAGTTATAATGATTTTAAAAAACGCGGGCGTTTTGGTTGCGCTGATTGTTACGAAGCGTTTAAAAGGGCGTTGTA
>Ga0307992_1000671_pt1 | contig 21123 bp, 12 predicted proteins | sample EllFjometagen133_FD_203162 | JGI IMG/M metagenome (GOLD analysis project Ga0307992, IMG submission 203162) | Marine microbial communities from Ellis Fjord, Antarctic Ocean - #133 | ecosystem: Environmental > Aquatic > Marine > Unclassified | place: Southern Ocean | collected 2014-10-08
TACTTTCGAATGTCAGATTAATAAAACCGGAACATTTATTAGGAACCAATACAACAGATTCATTGCTCTCTGGAATTATTACAGGCAATTTTTTCATGTTGGAAGGATTTGTAAAAACTATTAAAAAGAAATATGAATATCTGGGAGAAATAAAAACTATTGCAACTGGTGGTATTGCTGAGTTAATATGTAATGAATCAAAGGAAATTGATATTATTGATAAAAATTTAACTTTGGATGGGCTGAATCTTATCTGCTGTAAATAAATAGATGAACAAGAAATTATTAGCTGTAATTGTATTATTGTTGGTTTCATTAGTGGGTACTGCTATAGAATTCTATCCGGAATTTAATTTGCCCGGCATACCAAAGGTCAAATACAATAATATCGATATTTATAGATTTCAGAAAGGACTATCTATAACGGCATATCCCCGTAACAAATTTGGTACTTATCGGATCCAAACAGAAAAAGAGATAGACTACGACGAACAGCTTGTAAAATTAACAGTTAAGTTAAATGATATTGAACTTTATCCTCCAGTGTATGTATCTCTCGATAGCTTTACTAAAGATGAATTCTATGCCTATTTTAAAACACAATTCCTGCTGAAATGTAGGGAACTTATGGGAGAAGAAGGTCGAGAACAGGGAGAGGGTCTTATTCCGGAGATAATTATAAAACTTCCCAAAATAGCCTTACCTAAATCAGTGCGAAGATTCATGGGAGATAAAGCTGGAAGACTTAATCTTAATGGAAGTCAGCGTTTAACTTTTGCCGGTAAAAGAACAAAACGAAGTGATCCTGGAGGTGAAGGAGATGAAAATGTAAAATTTACACCTGAGATGCGACAGGATCTTAATTTACGTTTGCGTGGAACAATTGGTGAGAAGATTCATGTTAATGTGAATCATCAATCCACTTCAGATGAAAATGTTGTGCCCACACCCAGTGAAATAAATTTGAATTATGAAGGAGATGAGGATGAAGTTATAACTGCAATTGACGGCGGGAATATTTCGCTCTCATTATCAGGTTCGAAATTCATAAGTTATAGTGCTTCTTCCGAAGGCCTTTTTGGTATAAAAACTCAGTTGAAAGCAGGTAATTTAAGTATTACTACTATCATGGGAAAAGACGAAGCTCAAAAAAATACACAGAAATGGGAAGGAGATTCACAGGCAGATTCAACTGTGTTTAGAAGTAATGCTTTTGTAAATAAAACTCATTATTTTATTGATCAACCTTCTGCTATGTTTGAGCTTTATGATGATACTGATGGTGTAGAAGGATTAGATTATCCCTTAGGTTGGAAAAATAATGCTATAAAAATTGATAATGGCAAATGGTTACTCACGGCAAGCGGTACTGCCTTACTTCCTAATGAGGAAGGAGATTTTACTGTCTATCTGGATGATGGATCTGCCAGTAATAATACAATGACGATCGATGGTGTAAACTATATAGATCCGGGAGAGACATATCATTTTGATATTCTATCAGAAGGAACGGATTATATTATCGATAATGTTTCTGGCATTTTAGCTATGACATTACCTCAAGGAGTAAATAAAATTTATTCTATTGGAATTGTTTATACTAGAAAGGATGGGCTTATTGTAGGTAATAGTGCCATTTCACCCGTTGAAGTAAAGATGCTGAGAAAACGTAATCAGACTTTCACTGAAGATGAAGATTATTGGAATTTACAGGTCAGGAATTTTTACAATCTTGGAATGCAGAGTATTAAGAATGATGGTTTTGAGATGAATGTATACACACAGCCATCCGAAAGTACAATTCCAAATTACAATGCACCTGAAGAAGCTACAACTGATTCAATTCAGACTCTGAATGAATATTTGAGGTTGGATAGTAATAAAGACTTTATGATCAACGGAGAAGATACTGCCATAAACTTGGATGCCGGATATATATATTTTCCCTTTATCAGACCTTTTTATGCCCTTAATGATTCCCTTATATATTTAGAAGATAATGTTCCATATAATGAAATAGAAAATTATATTTATGTAAAAGGTAAAATTGGGAGAGACCAAGTTGATTTAAGACAAATGAACATTCTACCTGGAAGTATTGTAATAAAGATAGGTCCTAATGATAAAAAGTTAGTAGAAAATATTGATTTCATTGCAGACTATGATTTTGGTTTAATAACTTTTCTAACAAGTGAAGCAAAAAGTCCTGAAACTGAGATATCTATAGATTATCAATTTAAACCACTATTCGCGATGGATAATAAAACCATTCTTGGATTGCGAGCTGATATGGACTTCAATGAAAATACAAAGCTGGGGGGAACTTTTGTTTATCAATCTGAAAAGGTAAGGGAAGACAGACCCAAAATAGGTAGTGAGAACAGAAGCATTATCCTGGCTGATATTGATGGACGTATAGAGCATGAATTACCATTTATGACTAAATTCATAGATTGGCTTCCTCTCATTAAAACTGATGCTAAATCATCTGTATCTCTTGCTGGGGAGGTTGCTATGAGTCTTCCCCGTATTTACGGAAGTGATAAACAACATGATAAAAAAGAAGCATACCTGGATGATATGGAAAGTACTATGGAAACCTATCCGCTTGGAACTACAAGAGGAACATGGGTATTTTCCAGTAGACCAATATCTGAATATTCTGGAAATGAAATCAACTATGGAAAGGCTCACATTAATTATTATAATCCAAATGACATATACGCACGAGATGTTTATGATCCTAATTCGCTAACCGAAAAAGAGGAGAAGGAGAAAATCTCTGTATTGGCATGTAAAATTAAACCTTATGGTCTTGGAATTCCCGGTTCCAGTATGAAACACTGGGCTGGATTAATGAAATATATTGGAAACGAAGTTGATTTTTCTAAAAAGAAATATATTGAGATTCTGGCCAAGGTAGATACATTAAATTATAATCAAGATACAAAACCAGTAATTATGCATATTGATATGGGTAAGATGAATGAAGATTTTTATCGCCCGGGAGAAAGCACTGAACCTGATAAAGAAGATGGATTAATTGAAGCAGACGGGATACTGGATGGTGGTGAAGATGTAGGTTTGGATAGGATTAAAAATGGGAATCCGGGTGATGATCCATTTGATGATTTTGATAATGAAAAAGTTAATGTTAATGGTGCTGAAGAATATCCGTATATCAATGGAACGGAAGGAAATAACAAACTTGACTCTGAAGATCTGAATGATAACTCAATATTGGATGATGATAATGTATATTTTGAATATACAGTAAATCTGAATGATGGCGAAGAGTTCTTGGAAGGTGAATTTAACGGATGGAGATTATTCAGGATTCCTCTTCACAATTCTGATAGCTATAGAATTATAACAGACAATCCCAATGAAATGCCAAATATAAAAAAGATATTCAATACAAGGATCTGGTTTGAGGTTGAAGATAGTACTCGTGTTCGCATTGTAAATCTTGATATAGTTGGTAATAAGTGGGAAGAGGGCTTTATCAAAAATGAAGATGGAACGGTAGCTTCTTCAAATACTGATATTATGCAGGTGGGAATTGCAGACAATCAATCGGATATACATTATAATCCCGCTCCTCATACTGTAATTGAGGAAAAAGGTGAAGCCACATTAGAACAGTCATTAACCATAGATTACTCAGAAATGGAAGCAGATAAATATGGTTTAGTTACTCAAGAATTTTTAGATCCGGTTAACTTATTAGCGTATAATAAGATCCGTTATTGGATCTATGCAGAAAAACCTATCGAAGGTTATTTTCCAAACGAACCGGATTCATTGATCTTACGTCTGGGAGCAGACTCTGTAAATTATTATGAAGTAAAACAACCTTTAGATCTGCAAGATTATCAAACTGTAATGGACAAAGACGGTTGGAATGAAATTGAAATCAAATTTTCTGAATTTACCCAGCTTAAAAACATTGATTCTGAGAAAGATATCAGTTATTTCCTTAATGATATTAAACTTTCAAAAGTTGGAAATCCTAGTTTATCCCTTATACGAGAAATGTCTCTTGGTATAGATGCCTCGAATCGGTTTTCGGGAAGAATATACTACGACGATATCAGAGTTGCAGATCCCTATGAAGATATTGGTGTCGCTTCCAATGTAAGATTTAATACAAATTTTGCTGATTTTCTAACTTTTAATGTCGATCTTGAATATAAAACAGAAAATTTTCAATCCTCTGCGAGAAGAACTACAAATACTAACTATGCTAAACAAACAGAATTGAATATTACAAACAGAATAAACTTTAATAAATTTTTGCCGACTGAATGGGGTTTCAGTATTCCGGTAAACCTATCCCGTAACCAATCGATTGGAATTCCCCGTTTCAAATCTGGTTCCGATATCTTACGAAAAGATCTGCCTAAGGAAGAGAAAGATCGTGAAACAAATTCAAGTTTATCGTATATGGCTGATCTCTCAATAAGTCAGAGCAAAACACCTAAAAGTAAAATACTGGCTTATACTATTAAGAATACTACTATTAACGGTAATATTCAAAAGCGTTTAAATTCAAGTGCAACAGCTGCTGATACAACTATTACATATATGCTGAAGCACAATTACAACTTTACGATACCTAAAGAAAAGATAGACATCGGTTTATTTTCAAATTACAAATTGTATTTCTTTCCAAATACAATATCTAATACTTTAACTTTGAGAAATACGGATCCTTCTGCTTGGAGATGGGATACATATACAGATTCAATACCTCATTGGACACCTAATACTAATTCATTCAAAACCCGTATATTTGAAACATCTTCCAGTATTAAATATGATTTCCTAAGTGATGTTTCAACATCATATGATCTTACTACAAAGCGTGATTTAATGTTGAAAAATTACTGGAAAGGTTATAACATAGGAGAAGAAAAAGACAGGAATCAAAAAATTACAATAGGGTTTGATCCTCAATATCTGGAAAAGGTTTTTGGTTTCAATGCAAATGCATCATTGGTTTATGATGATGATCATGTTAAGTCTGGCACTCAAGATACTTTATACTATAAAGGTGGAGTAAACAGACAAATTGGTGGAGATTTTACATTAAAGAATCATGATATGCTTAGAAATCTTGCAGATTGGCTTGATGAAAAATTTTCAAAAACAGCTGTTGATGAAGAAAAAACAAAGGAACAGGAAGAAGCAGTAAAAGAAAGTTCTGAACCAGAAGAAAAGAAAACAGAATTTGAAGACGAAGTAACGAAAACAGAATTTGAAGAAGCTCAAGCTAAAATGTCTGGTGAATCTACCGATGAACAAAGTGAAGAGGGAGATGAGGTTGAGGAAACTGAAAATGGTGGAGAAGATGGACAACAAGAGACAGTAACAGAACCAGAGAGATTAACGATACCTGAAAAGAAAAGTAATCCTATAGCTTCAATTGTAAGTTATTTAAGTGGATTAAGTAATATAAGTCTTTCATATGATAATACATACCGTACTACATATGAAGAGAGATTTTATCGCCCTAATTTTCTCTATCAATTGGGCTTGCCGCATATTCTAGATGAAGAAGGTGATGATAAAGATATTTTACTGAAAACAATTACAGATAAATATTCTACTTCAGCGAGTTTCCCCATAATCAGGAATCTAACTACAAGCATTGGATACTCACGAGAAATTACTAAAACATATAGTAGTAACAGTAATATGAAAATCTCAACAACATTCCCAAATGTTTCAGTCACACTTACCGAATTTGAAAAGCTCATTCATGCCAGCAAGATTCTTACAAGTTCACGTCTTGCAAGCGGTTACGTATATTCAGAAATGCTAAATGGCGATATTGATTTTGTTGATGCTGATTCAGAACAGAAACGGATTAATCTAGCACCGTTAATTTCTTGGAACGGAAATTGGGTACATAATATCACAAGTAGTTTTTCCTTTAACTATTCTGATCAGCAAAATATTACTCATCGAGTAAATTATGATGATATCAGAAGTACGATCTCTAAATCTATGAATGCTTCTTTCTCCTGGTCTTTTTCTAATCCGAAAGGGGTTAAAATACTTTTTTTCAAACGGACGAATATGAAAAATGAATTTACTACTGATATAAGTTTTAATATGGCAAGGGATAAAACTATAAGAAAAGGATTAGAAAATACTCAGACAGAATTAAATAAAGAATCATATAAAATTACTCCAGGCGCTTCCTATAAATTTAGTAAAAGTATTACGGCTGGTCTTACCAGTGAATATAATATGAATGAAGATTTAAAAAGGAAAACTACATCATCCACTTTCCGCCTTAGCATCTGGGTAGAAATTATATTTTAAAACAAGAAGAGATTATAGAGACAACCATTTTACTTGACATTATGATATTCTATTACTTAAGAAGTATAGCAATAAGGAGAAGCTGATGGTTACTAAAACACAAAAATTCAGATTGGGAATTTTTATAACTGTAATTTCAATTTTGATGATTATATTTCTCGTAATGGTTGCTGGAAAAAACATCATGGAAAAACGGGATGTCTACAATATTCGCTATCATGATACATCAGTAACTGGGCTTCAAATTGGGGGGCCAGTTAAATATCGTGGTATTGGAATTGGAAGGGTGGAAGACATTTCGATCGATCCTGATAATGTTACTGATATTTTAGTTACAGTAAACATAAAATCTGGAACCCCTGTAAAGACAGACATGAAAGCATCTCTTATACCTATTGGAATTACAGGTCTGGTAGAAGTTGAAATATCAGGTGGTTCTCAGGATGCAGAGTTATTGGAACCTGGTTCATTTATAAGAGCTGGACAATCTACCTTTGCCAGTATTACCGGGAAAGCAGAGGTAATTGCCAATAAATTTGAAATACTTCTCAATAACTTGAATACAATAACAAATGAAGAAAACGCAAAACGGTTAAAAAACATTATAACAAATGTTGATTCGATCATTGATAATAATCAAAGTACAATCTCAAATACAGTTACAAGCATAGAAGTTATCTCTAAGAATTTTGAATACATTACAAAAGATATTAGGACATTAATAGTCAGACTGGATATGATCATGGAATCCGGTAAAGTTGATAAGATCGTTACAAATACAGAGAAGATCACGACTGAGCTCGCAGATTCCGACTTCAGGCAGATTATGGCAGATATTCACAAACTAACAATTGATGCTAACAGTACCATCTCACATATCGATGCTACACATCTAGAGAGCAGGCAGGATCTGCTTGATACGATCGAAAGCCTGAGAGAAGCTGTTGATTATTTAAGTGAATTTGCCAGACAGATAGATGAAGAACCGTCATTACTGTTAAGGTCTAAAAACTAAGGAGAAATATCTATGAAAAAAATAGTATTTCTAAGTTTGCTATTCATGATTTTATTTGGATGTATGGCAAGAAAGATCATTCCCCGTAACTATTTCATCCTGGAATATTATTCGCATACTGAAAAAGATGGATTAAAAATGGATGAACCTTTCGATCAATCTGTTTATATTGAAGATACAAAAGTACCAAGAACATATAACAGAAAACAGATCGTCGTTCGGCATTTTGGTCCACGTATAACCTACTCTGATAATAATCTCTGGGGTATTAAATTCTCAAAGATAATTCCAAATTTAGTAAAAAAACGCTTTGACAATTATAATATGTTCAAAAGTACTCATAGAGAAGTGTTTACATCAGAAGCAGATTTTGTGATTGAAACCAATATCAATAATATCGAAATGTATATCTCTGAAACTCTCTACCAGGCAAGATTAAATATTGATTTTGCTTATCGCAAAAAGGATAATGAAAAACCATATGTAATTCATTCCGCAAATGTTGAAAAGGTTCTTTTAAAACAGGACTTTGATACTTTTGCACAAACTATAAATGAGATTATTTTTGAAGAGATCGACAAATTTGCAGCAAAAATTAATATCTATAATACACTTGGTCCGCAAGCTGATTACTCCAAAGAAAAAGTTCCGGTGGATATCGATCCTTCGATGATTGAAATATTAGATTCAGAAGAAGAAAATAGCGGGAAGGGGCTTCTCTTGGTTCCAGCTATAACCAGGACAGAAAATGAACCATATTATAAGATCATTGATAAATATGGCTATGAACAAGCAGCTAAAATGGGTGAGGCATTTCCTTTGATGGAAGGTACCTATTCTATTAAATATGGATCAGGAAATCAAGTTCAGCAAATAATAAAGAAGAACATCCAAATTCATCCACGTTATAAAACAATTGTTCAACCTGATTGGGGTTGTTTAATAGTTGAGATCATGGATGAAAGTAGAAATTATTCTAAAGTAATTTATGAGGTATTCTCCTTAGGAAATGCTGAAAGTTATGGTAGTGAATTTCCTTCTGAAGTAGAGCTTGGTGAGCAGGAAAATGTCTGGGTACTAACTCCGGGATATTATAAGATCACATTAAATAATGAGCCATTTAATACTTATACTGATTTCACAACAATTCACATCGAAGAGGGCAGCGTTCAAAAACTTACAATAGTTATGCGAACAGATGAAGATGGGAATCCCACTCATATGGCTGGAGCAGGAATTCTAGAAGAGAGTTTTCTGGAAGCGTCTTTAGAACCTTTGAAATTTTCAAGTGCAATTCATATAAATGGTAATATGAATAGTGATAATGAATTGGATGAAGATAATCCTGAAGTTACGATAACAATGAATTCACAATTAGAAAATTATTTAATTTATGATAAAGATCCTCTTTATTATAAAATGAAAAGTATAATTGAACTGGGAATCTCAAAATCTTCTGATACTGATTTCAGACTAGCTGCTGATGATTTTGATCTCAAAAATACCGGGATTTACTACTTCGTAAAAAATATAGGATTTTATGGTAGATTTGATGTTAATACTCACTTTTTTGATGAAAAACAGTATGATTCAAAAAAGTTTTATTATCAGAAATTTGATGAAAATGGTGATGCCTTGGGTGATAGTGTGTTTGCAGATTATATTAAAACAAAAACTCCATTTTTCCCAGTTGCCTTAAAAGAGGGAATAGGAATAAATTATAGGATATTAAATTTTTCCAGGGCTAATTTAAATTTCAGAGCTGGTTTTGGTGTGAGACAATTTTTTAATAATAATGTTTTTGTTTATGCTCCTGCCGATACATATTATGATGGCAATAATATACAACATAGAAAATATTATGAACTATCTTCTACTCATACAACTGGAACTGAGCTTTCACTTGTAGGGAATTTCCAACTTCCATTTAATTTAACTTATGCCTCAGATGCAGATTTCTACTTCCCCTTTGATGAAGTGGGTGAGTACACATTTGAGTGGGAAAACTCTTTTAAACTGAATCTATTCAAGCACATCTCACTTGATTATAAGTTTAACCTGGAAAAATTAGGAAAAGATTCTGGAATTGATTATCTGATTCAAGAACACAGTATATTTTTAAGAGTAACTTATTTCTTGAGATAATATGGAAATTAGAGCTAGAACCCTATTTCTTGAGGGAGAACTGACAAAATTAACTGTACCAGCTTTACTTGATAAGTTTTCCAAATATCTTGAAAACTCAATTGAGACAATTGATCTGATGAATGTAACTAAGATAGATAGTGCCGGTATTGCTTTTATCGATGAAATTATATCACAACTGAAATTTGATCCGGAAAAATCATTAACCATGAATAAAATAGTGCAGAAAGCTTATTCTACGTTTACATCGGTAAATATCAAATCTGTTAGTCCAATTATTAGATTAGATTTCTTTACAAAGCTGGGAACAGGATTCTTTGATTTTACAAAATCAATAAGTAATGGTATAATATTAATTGCAGATATATTTTTCTGGTCATTTGTAGGGATTTTTAATAAAAAAGGACAACGTAAAGGTTCTGTCATTCAGCAAGCTTTGTTTATAGGAGTAGATGCGCTTGGGATCATAGCCTTACTTTCGATGATACTTGGACTTATCCTGGCATTGCAATCTGCTGCACAATTGCGTCAATTTGGAGCAAATATTTTTGTTGCTGATCTTATGGGTATATCCATGGTTACGGAAATGGGACCGATCCTTACCGCTATAATTCTTGCCGGAAGGAGCGGCTCTTCAATTGCTTCTGAGATAGCTACAATGCAGGTTACTGAAGAGATTGATGCTTTAAAAATGATGGCAATAAATCCAATAAGGTATATTGTTGTTCCCAAATTCCACGCAATTACGATCTGCATTCCGCTTTTAGTTACGGCATCTACTTTGATAGGGATATTTGGCGGTTTGATAATAGCAGTAACTTATCTTGATCTTAGTCCTACGGTTTTCATTAACAGAATTTTTGAGATCCTTACACTTAGAGATGCTCTCATTGGATTGGGAAAAAGTTATTTCTTTGCCTGGGTTATTGTTATTATTGGAAGTTATTATGGATTTAATGTTAAAGGTGGAGCAGAGGGTGTAGGAAAAGTAACTACACAGGCAGTTGTAGCATCAATTTTCTGGGTGATTATACTAGATGCGATCAATAGCTTGATCTTCTATTTTTAAATATGAAAGAACCAATTATCTCAGTTAAGAACCTTGTAGCTAAATATGGTGATGAAACTATATTAAATGACATTTCAGTAGATATCTTTCCTCAGGAAATTACCGTAATATTGGGTGGGAGCGGCTGTGGAAAAACTACTCTTATAAAGAATATTCTCAAGCTTTACCAGCCATTTTCCGGCTCAGTTAAGATCTTTAATAAAGAAGTTACTTCAATTGAAGAACAGGAATTTGATAAAATATTAAGCAAAATTGGAATGCTGTTCCAAAATGGTGCATTGCTTAATTCGCTTAGTGTCTTTGATAACGTTGCAATTCCTTTAGAACAGCATACAGACCTTTCAAAAAACGTAATTGAGAAAATGATAAAAGTAAAATTAGACCTGGTTAATTTGAGCCATGCAATAAAAATGGTCCCGGCAGAGCTTTCTGGAGGTATGAAAAAAAGAGTTGCTCTTGCCAGAGCAATTGCACTTGATCCGGATATCCTTATCTGTGATGAACCTTCTGCAGGTCTTGATCCGTTAACAAGTGCTTCTTTAGATGAATTGATACTAAAATTAAAAGATCTTCTTAATATGTCAATCGTGATTGTAACTCATGAACTTGCCAGTATACATCGAATTGCCGATAGGATCATCTTTTTAGATAATGGAAAAGTATTATTCAGCGGAACTCTAAATGAAGCAAAGCACACTGAAATACCTGAAATAAAAACGTTTTTCGAAGTAGGTAAATTTTAATATTTATGCAAAAAAACAAAAAATTTCTTCTGGATGAAAATTTAGGTAAACTTGCAAAATGGTTGAGAATACTGGGCTATGATTCAGCAGTTTATAAGTGTATAAGTTCAAAAAAGAAAATATATCTGTGTGAGAAAGAACACAGAATATTTTTAACTAGAAGTAAAAAGATCGCATCTAGAAAAGAGCAATTCCTCAGAATTCTTATTAAATCTGAAAAAAGTGATGAACAGATCATGGAGTTGTTAAATATAATAAAACTGGATAATGAGTTAATATTCACAAGATGTACAAAGTGTAATTACATTTTAAAAGATATTGATGTAAAAAGTATTGAGAATTTGATACCCCGAGATATCATAGATAATTTCTCAGAGTTTAAAATTTGTCGTAAATGTGGAAGTATTTATTGGCATGGTTCTCATTATGTTGCAATGAAAGACAAACTCAATAATTTATTGACAACATAACTTACTAAAATTTATAAACATTTAACATAAAGTAAATATAAATAAAATTTGTTTAGAAAATTTTGGGGGAAACATGAGAAGATGTACACTGTTTTTATCTATATTGTTGATAACTTGTTTTGCTTTTACTCAAGAACTAGAAACAGAAACATCAATTGAAGATACGTTGGACAATAAAATCCTAATTCTTGAACAACCTGCTAATCTATCAGCTAAGGCCTTGAATGATCATACAATTTCATTACGCTGGCAAAATATGAATAATGATATAACCGGTTTTCTTCTGTTTAGAAAGAAAGTTAATGAAGATTTTATTAAAATTAAAGAATTGGAAAAAAATAAACCTTTTTTTGTTGATGAAGAGTTGAAGTTTAATGTAAATTATTCTTACAAAGTTAAATGTTATGATGAGAATATGGAATCGGAATTCTCTGATGAAATTTCCGTCTCCACTTTTTTCCCAAATCCTTCAAATCTATTTATTAAAACAATAAATGATCAATCCCTGAAACTAAGCTGGCAGGATAACTGTGATTTTGAATCAGGATATATAATTGAACGTAAAGAAATGGATTCAGAATATTCTGAAATTGGGAAAGTTGATGCTGATGAAACTGAATTTGTGGATGAAGGTCTTACAGTTGGAAAAAAATACTACTATCAAGTTATCGCTGAATCTGAATTTAATCGATCTTTACCTTCAGATAAAATTACCGTGGAGACAGAATTTCGGTCTCCTTCCAATTTTAAAGTAAATGCTCTTGATGACCAATCCGTTCGTCTTACTTGGGATGATTTGTATAATTTTGAAAATGGATATAAAATTTATAGAAAAACAGATAACGAAGAATTTATTGAAGTTGCAGATATTGTAGCTGATTCACGTTATTATGTTGATGAAAAACTGATGGATGGCAAGAAATATACTTATAACGTCGTAGCATATTCTAATGTTAATGAATCTAGACCAAGTGTATCTTCCTCAACAGAATTAGTCTTTCCCTCTCCCCAAAAATTATTTATAGATGTTCAAGATGATCATTCAGCGAAATTATACTGGGAAGACAGATCTACATTGGCAAAAGAATATATTCTTGAACGAAAAATAGATGATGGTGAATATGAGATTATTGGTAAATTAGGGATTGAAGAACGTGATTATCTTGATAAAGATATGCAGCTGGGAAATGAATATACTTACCGTATCAAAGCATTATCAAAAGTAAATGAATCAGAATATTCAAATGAAGTTGGAACTAAAACTGATTTTCCAGGACCCGAAAATCTTTATGCGGAAAATGTAGATGATCAATCGCTTAAGCTATATTGGGAAGATAACTGCTCTTTTGAAACCGGATACAAATTGGAAAGAAAAGAGAATAATGGTGATTTCGAAGAGATTGCTGATCTAAAGCCTAATTCTACTTTTTACCTTGATAAAGGACTTTCTTATGGAACTCCATATAATTATAGAGTATTGGCATATACACCTGTTTCTGAATCCGCTTACTCAAATATTCTATCGGCTAAAACTATTTTTCCAGGACCATCTTATCTCTCAGTGTTGGTAATTGATGATCGATCTGTAAAATTAACCTGGAAGGATAATTCCACTTTTAATACAGGATTTATTATAGAAAGAAAATCAGAAGGGAACAAATTTTCCTTAGTTAAGAAACTTCCTGCAACTGCCGATAATTATATTGAAAATGGACTTTCGTATGGCATCCAATATATTTATAGGGTGGCTTCTGTTACAACTTTAAATACTTCTGATTATTCTGATGAGATCATAGTAAGAACAGTTTTCCCTGAACCTTCTTACTTAAGCTCGGAAATTCTTGATGATCGGACTGTTTCACTTTACTGGGAAGATAATTGTGAGTTCGAAACAGGATATAAAATAGAAAGAAAAGTGGAAGATGAAGAATTTAGAACTATGGTTTCACTTCCTGCAAATACAACTTCTTATGTTGATAATAGCCTGAAATTTGAGAAAACATATTATTTTAGAGTGCAGGCGTTAACAGCTGTAAATAAATCTGATTTTTCCAATATTGAATATTTAAATACAATATTTCCATATCCTACAAATCTAAAGGTGGAGATAATTTCAGCAAATAAGATTAAACTCAATTGGGTAGATAATTGCTACTTTGAAAAAGGATACAAAATCGAGAGAAGTAAAAATGGATCCAATTTCGAATTAATAAAACAAACAAAAGCTAATGTAACTGAATTTTTAGATGAAAGATTAAAATATGATAGTAACTATTCATATCGGGTACGAGCATATACAGACCTGAATCTATCACATTATACTAATACAGTAAATTTGTACTATGGACTACTTGTCCCAGAAGATTTTAAAATATCATCAATTGCAGATCGTCAGGTGAAACTAAATTGGACGGATAATAGCAAAATTGAAGATGGCTATAAGATCCAGCGAAGAACGGAAGAGACTAATTTTGAGACAATTGCAACAGTCTCAGAAAATACTATCCGATACATAGATAACGATGTAAAGATACACAAAGAATATTTTTATAGGATTTTTAGTTATATCAATAGAAATGAATCTCCCAAATCAACTGTTTATTCCATCGCTTGTCATTTTGGGAAAAGACGGGTTCCTGAAGATCATCCCACGATCCAGTCAGCAATTGATTTCGCATTATCAGGAGATTTTGTAATCGTACAACCAGGTACCTATCGAGAAAATATCGATTTTGAAGGGAAAAACATAACGGTTTGTTCAAACTTCCTGAATACACAAGACAGATCATATATAACAAACACAATAATTGATGGGAAAAATTCTGAAAGTGCAGTAAATTTCCAAAATGAAGAAACAGCGGCAGCTCAATTGATCGGATTTACCATACAAAATGGTTCTGGAAATGCACATCGCGGTGGTGGAATATTTATTTATAATTCCAGCCCAACGATCAAAAACGTGATAATTAAGGATAATAAAGCTGAAAAATTTGGAGGAGGAATTTATCTTTATAATTCCAATTCTGAAATTAGTAATGTAAAAATCGTGAATAATACATCTCTAGGTTTAAAACAAGGATACGGAGGAGGAATCTATTTAAGCAACTCCGATCCGAAGTTGAGCAATTTGGAAATTATAGATAACAAAGCTAACGAATTTGGCGGTGGCATTTATATTTATAATTCAAATCCGGAACTTTATAGATGTGTAATTGCGGGAAATGAAGTATCCGGCAATGAATATGGTTTTGGCGGAGGTATTTATTCACAGTATTCAACATCCATTTGGAGAAATTTGACAATCTGTGATAATTCAGCCAAATTCGGTGGTGGTATTTATTGTAATAATTTCTCCAATCCTAAAGTATTCAGCTCGATCTTATGGAATAATTCGCCTCAGGAAGTATGTTTCCATAAATTTGGCGATATAAAAATGACTATTAGTTATTCAAATATCATGAATGCTGAAGATGGATTTCTAACAAATAATAATGGTTCATTATTCTTTAAAACAGGAGTGATGAATGAAGATCCAAAATTTAAAGATGTAGAAAATAGAGATTATAATTTGCTGAATGATTCACCTTGTATTGACGCAGGAGATCCATCAGATGAGTTTAAAGATGTTGATGGATCCAGAAGTGATATGGGTGCTTTAAGTGAAAATAAATAAATTAATAAATAATTTCAGGAGGAGTATTACATATGAGTAGAACTAAAGTATTATTAATAATTATTTCGATGGTTGTATTGATAAGCAGCAATGTCTTTGCTCAAATTTTCCAAAGACAAATATTCACCGGAATTCATACTAATGCAACTAAGCTTATCGGTGGTGAAGAAGATGACAGTTCAGTGAGAATATTAGCTGAGTTTAATGGTGGATACTATATCACACGTAAAATTGGTGTCGGTATTGAAGCCGGATATGGTTTTGTTACTGTTCGCGATAAAGATCAACTTATGGAAGTTATGAGTCATATCGTTTCAAAAGAAGAGGCACCATTTAAAACAACCTTTATCCCGATCTCTGTCTTCGGACGTTATAATCTTATCCAGGATCAGAACTGGATCCCATATTTAACAGGTGGAATGGGTATGATGAAATGGAATTGTGAGAATACAGAAGATTTTGTGTCTCATAATGAGTTGAATGTTCCCGTTTCGCATCCTTCTGGTTCTGTATCATTTTCTGGTACTAACTTCATAGCCAATATAGGTGGTGGAATTGAGTGGGAAATTTCTCGTACGGTCGGAATAGATTTTGGAATAAAATATCAAAGATTATTTAATCAGAAAGACGATATGTCTGGTGAATCTACAACAGATCTTAATCGAGGTGATGTGCAGACCGGTAATTTGTCAGCAGGATTTGGAATAACTCTCCGCTTTGGCGGCTGGAGAGATTCCGATGGTGATGAAATTGAAGACAAACTTGATAAGTGTCCCTTTGTACCGGAAGATTTTGATGGTTTTGAAGATGAAGATGGTTGTCCCGAGTATGATAATGATGGTGATGCACTTGTTGATTCAGTAGAAACAAATACCGGAATATTCATTAGTGCCGATAGTACGGGAACTGATCCTAATGTTGCTGATACGGATATGGATGGTATTAACGATTATGAAGAAATTTATACTTATAAAACGAATCCTGTTTCTGTCGATACTGATGCGGATAGTTTAAGTGATGGAGATGAGGTTAATAACTATAATACAGACCCGGCTAATGCTGATACAGATAATGATACACTTAACGACGGTGATGAAGTATTAATTCACATGACTGATCCAAACAATGCTGATACTGATGGGGATGGTTTTATGGATGCAGAGGACAAATGCCCACTAAAACCAGAAACATTCAATGGCTTCCAGGATGATGATGGTTGCCCGGATAAAAAACCTGAGATCATTTTTGAGAAAAAATCACCGATTGTTCTTGAAGGTGTGAATTTTAAAGTTGGAAGCGCCGAACTAAAAAATAATGCGAAGCTTGTATTGGATAAAGTTGTTAGAACTCTTAAGGATTATAATGAGATGCATCTTGAGATCAGCGGACATACTGACAGCAGTGGCTCAAGAGCACTTAATATGAAATTATCACGAAGAAGAGCTGAAGCTGTACGACGTTATTTGATCAATCAAGGCATTAAAGATCACAGATTACGAGCTATAGGTCTAGGTCCTGATCATCCTGTTACTTCCAATAAAACAAAAGAAGGAAGAGCTAAAAATAGACGTATCGAATTCTTTAGAACAAAGTAATTCTTAAGAATTGATAAATGATAGGGACTTGGGTTAATTCCAGGTCCCTTTTTACTTGATATTGAGATATTATGGTAATACTTGACGGTTATTTATATTAGAATGGAAATTAAACAAGGTCATTAAATATAAGGATTATTTTATGAGTAAACTTGGAAATATAAAAATTTATAAGTTAAGAAATCCGATCCGTGAATATTCTTGGGGATCTAAAACTTTTATCTCTAATCTATTGGGAAAGGATGAAAATTCACATGATCCACAAGCAGAAATGTGGATGGGAAGTCATCCACTGGCACCTTCCAGAATAAAGTTAAACAGAAAAGAGATATCATTATCAGCGGTTATTAGTGATGATCCTGTAACTATGCTGGGGAAGAAAATTGCTGAAAAGTATAATAATGAGTTACCTTTTTTGTTTAAAGTTCTGGCAGCAGCAAGTCCACTTTCAATTCAGGCGCACCCCAATAAAACTCAAGCTGAAAAAGGTTTTATGCTTGAGAATAATAAGAATATTAAGTTAGATTCACCACAGAGAACTTATAAAGATAAAAATCATAAACCGGAAATTATCTGTGCCTTAACTCCATTCGAATTAATGTGTGAATTTCAGCCTATAAATAAAATTATTGAAAGACTGGAATATCTAAAATTAGAGGATCTTAAATTATTTATTAGTGAATTAAAGATTGATTCATCAATAAAGAACTTAAAAAAAATATTTACTACAATAATGAATAAGAATGACAGTAATAAAATAAAACAAATTAGTAATTTGATTGGTAAATTTAAAGATTTAAGACCAAGGGACGAACAAGAAGTATTAATATTCAAATGGATAGCAAAACTGGCAGCTATCTATCCAAAGGATATGGGTGTTTACTCCCCGCTATTTTTGAATATTGTTAAATTAAAACCTGCTGAAGCCATTTTTATCAATGCAGGTGTTTTACACTCTTATTTGAGCGGTTGTGGTGTAGAAGTTATGGCAAATTCTGATAATGTGCTTCGTGGTGGACTTACATCAAAAAAAATTGATATTCCTGAACTTCTCAGAATACTCAATTTTGACTATAATGGCTTAAAATGGATCAGTCCTGCCATCAATAACTATGAACAAATTTATAAAACTCCAGCAGTTGAATTTCAACTTTCAAAGATCACCATAAAGGATAAGCAAATATATGAGAATTCAAAGATATTAAGTGCTGAAATAATTCTATTCACAGAAGGTTCAGGTGTGATCAAATGGTCTGACTCATCACTTGAGGTAAAACAGGGAGATTCTGTGTTTATTCCTTTTGCAATAACTAATTATGAAATTGTCGGTAATTTAGAATTTTTTAGAGTGATTGTCCCATAATGAGTATAATATTGTGATAACTTTGCTGGAGGTATAAATGAAACTCAAAGAATTTCTTAAATTATTAAAAACTCCCTTGCTTATTATAGGGATAGTAATAATTATATTATCAATACTATCACATTTTTTTAGCTTTCATTTCATATTGCTCAAAGATAGTGGCTTTCCAGCAAAATTAGTTCATTTCATATTAGGGCAATTCGATTATACTTACACTGTTAATTTTGCTTCATGGTTTATATCTGTTCTCTATTTAATTACCAGTGCTGGCTTCTTTCTCATCGGATTTGCTAAAAACGAAAAAATAATCTTGAATCTGTTGGAACGCTGTTTATTAAAACTATTTGGTATAGTCTTTATTATTATCTCTAGTAATATGATCAAGCTGGATAATCTGGGCAATTCATGGTTGCTTGTCTATTTAATAACTACTCTAGTAGGAGTTGTGAGTTTTGCTTTTATATTTAAAGGATTAATTAAAAATATTAAGAACGTAAAAAAGAGAGGGTTAGCTAGTAATTCTTTTAGGATTGTTATGTTGTTAATATCGGTTTATTTCATCTTTATAATCATTGAAAATTATCAATTTATTTCAGAAAGTTCCCTGGGATCTCTTGTTTATATCATACAGCTAATACAATTAAGTACAATATTCTTAATTTACGATCTCCAACTTAAAATTTCAGATAATTACAATTTATAATTCCAAGTAGATTTAACCTAAAAGTTTTATAGACTTTAATTACTAAGCATTTTTGCAGGGATATTTACGAACAATGCTTCAATTATTTTATTATCTAATATTTCAGGATCACTTGGTTTTAATGATATAAAATATATTGACTCTATTGTAATATAATTGGGTATTTGTATTGTATATTTAGTGTATTGGTTAATTAGTAAAAAAATGGAGAAATAATGAAAAAAAGTATAACTTGTATAATATTAATATTCATAGTTACTTTTCTTGCTGCAAAAACACAACAGCTCAATAATTTTGCAGAACTTATGAATGCCTTAAAAAATGGTGAACAGGTAAGAATGATAGCACATTATGGTGATTGTGAGCTCATCAGTGATAATGAAATCCAGGAAAGATCTCCCAATGCGATCGGTGGAATGAATATTGATGTATTCGAATATTTTGCTCCGATGTCCCTGGGTAATACTGAAGCTTTTGTAGTGTTCTCAGAAACTAAACTTATCAATCTGAGAGGATTTGTTTACAACTATGCTAAAGTTAAGGTAAGTGAAGATAATAAAGTTAAAATAACAGCTCAATATGTAGAACCTGACGAATTCGAAATAGAAATGAACGAGAATTTTTTTAGTACGGTGAACAATGGTAATAATGAAGGCGCTGTTTACTTCTATCTGGTAAAATAATAGCAAAATATACTATAAATAGAATCTTTCGTTATCATAAAATAATTTTATGAGCCTATCTTAACAAATACATTTTTAATTATAAATTTTCTTAGCATAAAACAAAAATTAGTGTATATTATTTCAAATCAATGGAGGAACTATGAAAGAGTTAATTCTAATATCCCTCCTGCTTGTAGGGGTGATGAATATGAATGCAGATGAAAAATATAGAGAATTGAATGACTTGGAAAAATATGTGATCGAGCAAAAAGGTACTGAACAACCTTTTACAGGTATCTATAACGATCATGATGACGAGGGTGTATATAAATGTAGACGTTGTGGAGAACCACTTTTCAAGTCGGATGATAAATTCCATTCTAGTTGCGGCTGGCCCAGTTTTGATAACGCAATAGAAGGCAAAGTTAAAGAACAGCTTGATGCAGATGGACGTAGAACTGAAATTTTATGTGCAAATTGTGATGCTCATTTGGGTCATGTATTTGAGGGTGAAGAATATACGAATAAAAACATCCGTCATTGTGTGAACTCAGTTTCCCTGCAATTTGAACCTCAACAACCCAAACAGGAAAAAGCCTATTTTGCCGGAGGTTGTTTCTGGGGAGTGGAATATCATTTTCAGAAATTGGCAGGAGTTATTTCAACAACTGTTGGTTTTATGGGCGGTGAAGTGGGAAATCCGGGCTACAAAGATGTAGTTGTAGGAGATACCGGTCATGCCGAAACTGCAGAAATCATCTATGACCCCGGTAAGATTAGTTTTGAAGAATTAGCGAAACTGTTCTTTGAAATTCATGATCCAACCCAGGTCAACCGGCAGGGACCGGATATCGGAGATCAGTATAGATCTGCAGTATTTTACACTAATAAAGAGCAACAACGTATTACCAGAGAGCTGATCAAAGAATTAGAAAATAAGGATTATATTATGGCCACAGATCTGGAAAGTGCTACTCATTTTTATCCTGCTGAAAATTATCACCAGGAATACTATGATAAAAAAGGTAGTAAACCATATTGCCATCCTTACACAAAGAGATTTGACTAATAAATTGGGGTGATTTGTAAATCACCCCTGTTATCCCAATAATTATTTATTTAACTTCCTGCATCTGGTGCACTTGCTTCAGCATTATATTCTTAGGCATAAAAGGAATCAATGCTAACATGATGCGCAAAAGAGGTGGAACTCCCGAGATCACATCCATTTTACCTTTAAGCATACCGGTATACCCGTCTAAAGCTACATCATAGGCACTAGCTGTTTTCTGGAACATGGAAGTTTTATCCATTCCCGAAGTAGCCCCGAATCCGGTTGCTGTGGCTCC
>Ga0307992_1000672_pt1 | contig 21120 bp, 22 predicted proteins | sample EllFjometagen133_FD_203162 | JGI IMG/M metagenome (GOLD analysis project Ga0307992, IMG submission 203162) | Marine microbial communities from Ellis Fjord, Antarctic Ocean - #133 | ecosystem: Environmental > Aquatic > Marine > Unclassified | place: Southern Ocean | collected 2014-10-08
AAGATTTAACTTCTTCAATTGAAGCATTTTCATTTTATCGTTCATATGTACTCCTTATTAAACAAAACCCCTAACATTGTGTTAGGGGTTTCCATAGTACATATACCTGAAAATCAGGCGGAATTACAAATTAACTATTCGGCAAGCTCACGACTTTCATTAAGGGATATCTTTCTACTGTATTTATACTAAAATTCAGCACTAATTCCAATAGATGGCAATATTCCTATTGAGCTAGCATCTACAATTGAATTATCCCAAAAATCATATGAAGGTCTTTGTGGAATTTTATAGTTATACACATTCTGAATATCCATATATACAATTAATGTCCAACTTGGGAAGTTGAAATACCTGTCTACCCTAATATCTAAATGATGACCTGCATCGGTTCTATTATCTAAATATTGCTCAGGAATGTTTTGTATATAACCTGAGCGAAGTGGATTTTCACTTGGTATGTAAACAGTTGAATAAGGTACTCCGGTGAAGTATCGAAATTTCCCTGCAATCTCCCATTTTGAATTAAAGATATAACCACCTGTAAAATTAAATATGAATCTTTGATCATACTGACCAGGATAAGTTTTTCCATTATTAGCTACTAATTCACTCTTACTGTAACTCAAACTCATTAAACCATATAATGGAATACTTGAGTATTTCTTCTGAACAAGGAATTCAGCACCATAGGTTTGGCCTTTTCCATTTGAATTTAGATCAAAATAACCAAATGACTGAAAATCATCTTCACTACCACCAAATCCTGTGCCAGTGTTAGTAATTACAATATGATCGGTTACTCCTGGTACAATTCCACTTGGTAGATTTGAATAGTCTTTGTAATAACCTTCAAAACTCATACGAATGTCATCTCGATATAAATAATCTAATCCAAATATACCCATGTTATTTTGGAGTGCTTTTAAATTTTTATTATATGGATTTGTTGCCCATACATATGACGGTGATTGATAATAAATTCCACCGCTAGTTCTGACTGTTAGTTTAGAAGATAAATTATATTTGAGGCTTAGGCGTGGAGCAAAGTAGAATTTTTCATCTATGAATTGGTAATAGTCACCCCTAATTCCCGCATTAACATTAAGTTTAGGAGTTACTAACCAATCAAATTCGCTATAGAATGAATACTTATTTGCATCTATTGATTCATCTATTGTTTGTGGCAATCCAAATAATGCTATTGGCAATTTGTTACCGCTTCTATCATAAATTGAATCAGCGAATGTCGTGTTATTGGTGTTTTTTACAAATTTTGTACTTATTCCTGTTCTTAAACCAAAGGCTTTACTTTTTACCCAATAGTGTTGGATTTTCGCACTTGTTTCAACCTCATCGGCGTTACTTTTAAAATACTCTTCTTCCTTCTCATCCATCTGACTAAAATCATATCTAAAGAGACTATTTGTTAAAGTCACATCAACATAACCCGAGTTTAGTAATCTTCTATAATTTAGACCTGAGATACCTTGATACTGACTGTTATCCAAAAGTCCTGCGTTGGTCACTTTTTTCTCAAGTGTACTTTGATCACGTTCAATATTGTTTATTGCGGATAATCCGATAAAAAATAATTTGTCTTTTGGTGTGATATCATAATTACCGATAATATTAAAATCAGTATATACTGGTATAAATGGAAGCCCCGCTGCCTTAAATATGAGGTCTAGGTAACTTTGCCGTGCAGAAAATATAAGATTTCCTTTTTGAGCAATTGGAACGTCGAAATCGAAACCATATTGTGTAGCTGATACAGTCCATTTGCTTTCTATACTCGGGGGAACCTTATCAATCATTTTCAATGATAGCACTGAAGACATTTTATCGCCAAATTTGGCACTAAAGCCACCTGTTGAAAAAGTTACATCCTCAACAAAATCAAGATTAACAAAACTTAAACTACCACTACTGTTTCCTTGACTACCAAAATGATTAATATTCGGCACTTCAATATTATTTATTACATAAAGATTCTCTGAAGGACCGCCACCTCGTACTAATAGATCATTTCTTCCACCAGCAGAATTAATCGCTACTCCAGGAAGAGTAGATACAGTCCGTACAACATCTTCAAAACCACCTGGGAAGCGTCGTATTTCTTCTCTCGAAAGACCAATTGTACTTGTTTGGATTTTTTCTTCTTGGGTGAAATATCCAGCTGTAACAGTCACTACCTCACCTTCTAATATAGATTCAGTAAGCTCTGCATTAACTGCTACAGGATTAGCACTAATAACAACAACATCAGTCTTTAACTGCGGTTTGTAACCAATAAAATCAAATCGTAAACGATAAGTGCCAACGGGAATATTGTTGATAAAATAATTACCATCAATATCAGTTGATGTACCAAAATTGGTATCTAATACTATTACATTAGTACCGATAAGTGGCTGTTGTGTTCTTTTATCTATGACGGTACCACTTATTTTACCCGTGACCTGTGCGGTCAACAATGTTGTTGATATAGCTAAAATTATAATTATTATTTTTTTCATTTTTAAAACCTTTTTATTAAAATTTGTAATTAATATAATGTGTGAACCTGAGGAATCTAAAATCCTCTTAACTGTCCTTCCCAGGGTGGGAGTTTCCCATCTTTAAATTCGTTCACGCTAGAACCACCAAGCATTTTGAGACGCCAGGATCCATAAATATAACTTATCACCAAAATTGCAATTGTGTAGGGCCATCCTAGAAAAATCTTGACAGCTCCGACAGCATTTAATGCATCCTGTAATAACAACCAAATTTCAAGGATTGTTCTTAAACCAAAAGCAAATCCCCAGAATAGTGTCACCTCTGAATATGCAGGTCTAACTTTCTCAAGTTTATACCATTCTTTTGGCCAACGCCGAGTAATCCTACTAGACCAAGCTGCGAGGGGTTTTTTGATAAGTACACTTCCAAAGCAAAGCAAAATTGTCAATAAGCCTGTAATCAATCCTGGAATAAAGAATGCGGCTCCACTATTACTAAGATAGGCCATTCCAGCAGCAATCGCTACAACCGCTAAACCTGCCAATGCATAAGTTAATTTCTCTTTCGACCAAAGTCGATATATAAGAAATATAACTCCTGATAGTAGTGAGAATACCAAGGCATAATTCAAGTTAAATATCTGATTAATTGCTAGAAATACAACAAGAGGAACAATAGAGTCCCATATTTTAATTTTCTTCCCTGAGAAGACTTGTTGAAATTCCTCTCTGACTTCCTGTAGTTTATTCATTTGTAAAATTTCCCATCCAAAATGTTTTCCAATCGCCCTTACTTTGATAAAGAGCGATAAGCGAGTATAAGCTAGCTGTGAAGAAGCCCAATGTCATCATCAATAAAACCCATATTGCAGACCTAATCCAAGATTTTTCACGGAATACTATCCATCCCGAGAATAGAATAAACCCTGTATATAAATCCACCAATGAAACAATTCCCCATGGATTTTGTAGAATTTTTCCTCCATCAACTCCGAAATCACCTACCACAAAACCATATATTAGGACAGATGTCATTGCCAAAATCCCAAGTGAAGATATTATTTTTGCATATTTCACTATTTTTTTCCTTTAGGTAGCATTGGTATCAATACTGATGTATTTGTTTTATAAGCTTCATAATCAGGTTGACCACCCCATTGTTCATCAGCGCGTTTTTCGAGCATCGGTACACCGCTGATTTTTGTTAAAAGAATTGTTACAAATACTGGAGAGATCAATGTAACCCACTGCCAACCTGATAACACCGGTAAAGCGATTACGGCAATTCCTACCCACAATATAATCTCTCCAAAATAATTAGGGTGGCGTGATAATGACCACAATCCGGTATTGATAAATTTATCCTTATTAGACGAATCTTCCTTAAAGGCACTTTTTTGACGATCTGCAACTGCCTCAAAACTAAATCCGATAATCCATATAATAATTCCAATTACAGCAAAAGCGTCAAATCCAACTCTGACATCAGAAGTTATAACTGCGAGAGCGGCAGCCAATGAAAATGTTACCCATAAGCCCTGAAGGGTCCAAGTCATAAGGAATTTTGGGAAAGAAGTTTTGAGTTCCCTGAATCTGCGATCTTCTCCGGCTTTTTTAATGCGTGTAAATAGGAATATGCCCAACCTTAATGCCCAAATAGTAACTAATACCAACAAAATGAGTGACCTAAAATCTTTTACAGGACTCATTAAAACAGCCAAAGCGGTTACTGTTAAATATGTTAAGCTTCCGGTCAAATCAAAGAATTTTTCCGTCCTATTAAAGTATGACGGTATAAATACTACCCACTGTACAGCAAATGCCATTATTACAGCAAGAGCATACAATGGAAATCCCGCTACTTTAGTGCTACCTTGACTTCCTGCTAATGCAATAAGCGCACCGATGAGGACTACAACCGCTACACTTAAATATGATTTAGAATTATTTTTCATTTTATTAATACCTTCTTGTTCAAATTTGTAATTTATATAATAAGCGTTATGAGCGATTATACGACTGTTGAGGTAGTATTGTCAAGTTTTTATAAAGAAAATAATAGTAGGGTTATATATTTAGATACTTTATTGAATCAGCATTAAAACCTGTAGGTTTAATACCAAAATCATGGAAGATACTTTCGGAATTACAAATATTGTTTTCTTTAAGCATTCTTATTTGAACTGCAGTAATTGGAAGTACGTTTAATTTATCAAAAATTGTTGCAATAAATTGCACAATTGAAATAGGAACTGGTAAAGATAATTTTCTCTTTCCCACTACATGACTAATTGCTTTTAACATACTACTCCAACTTGCCTGAATCGGACCTCCGACTTGATAAATTTGACTTTTTGCATTAGTACTATCTATCGACTTAACTACTAATTCGGCGAGATCTTGAACATGAACCGGATTTGATTTAAAAAATGTATTATACTTAAATGGATTTATTCTGAAAAAGAGCGGTGCCGGAATAAATTTGTCAATTATGTCCTCTTTTAATTGTGTTACAAACTCCATCTTATCTTTTGGATCCCCGAATACTACAGAGGGTCTAAATATTGTCCAATTTGTGTAATTTTCTATTAGATATTGCTCTGCGTCATATTTTGATGTCTGATATCCTGTTCCAGTATTATTAACTCCATTTGCACTAATGTATATAATCTTTTTAATCTTATACTTTAGCGATATATCAACTATATTTTTAAAATATTCAAAATGAAGTTTACTAAATGTCACTCCCCTACTTGGAAATTCTTTGATTATTCCAATAGAATAAATAATTGTCTCACAATTTTTAATAGTATCATGAATAGATTGTGAACAATCTAATTTACCAGTAACAATTTCAATATTTTTAATTTTAGGCAAATTAGGCATTGATTTTTCACGAACTAAAACTGTTGGTTGATAACTATTATTTACTAGACTCTCAAGTATGTATGAACCTATAAACCCGGTTCCTCCAAACACAGCTACTTTATTTGGTGAGCTCATGTTCTAATTAATTGAAAATAATTTATTTATCGCTTCCACTCGAAAATTGAATATTTTGTGTAATGAACGGCGAACAAATAACGAATGAGCAATTCTACCAAAAATTCCAAACGGCATGGCATAGATTACTTTATCATTAATTTGAGTACCGCCATTGGACGGTTCAAAGGTGTGAGTATGATGCCAAAATGAATATGGACCTTTTAATTGTTCATCAACAAATTGTATGTCCTGCACGTAATCTGTTATTATAGTCCTCCAATGAAAATTTATTCCAAATATTTTAATAGTATAATCGATTAGTCGACCCAGATTCATTTTTATTGGAGATGGAGTTAATATTTTAAATCCAAGATTATTTGGAGTCAACTTTTCCAAATTTTCCGGTTTTTCAAAAAACTTAAACACTGCGTCTATTGGTTGAGGTACAAACTGATTATATTCTAAAGTATAAGTTTTCACTGGAAATATTGTATGTCAAAATATTATATAGTACTGAACAGCTGCCCCTAATACCGTTCCATTATTCTTGTCTTCTCCGAATAATGGTATATAAAATAGCTTCAATCCAATATTTTTAGTTCTTTCCTCATTAAACGATAACCCAACAGAATAATTTAACATTGGACCAATTGCAAAAAAGTCTTCACCTCTATTGTCAAGGTCTGATTCATAATCTGGTCCATAATGGAGACTCAAACCTAAGCCTGGTCCCATATATATCCTTTTTCCTGATTTTGTCGTTCTATAGATTTCCCAATTTACTTCCGGTTCAAACTGTAACAATTTAAAAGCAGCACCAAATAAAATCGGACGAAACACAGGGATATTTATGGATAAAGTGTTGTTTGCATTCTTATGATATTTTGTAACAAACATTATATCGGCAATTGGACCACCTTTTACTCCTGCTGCACTACCAACACACATTCTGAGATCATCATAACGGCCACCGCCCATAAACATCAAACCGTATGATGTTTTACTATTGGTTTCAATCTGACCGAAAAGCATATTTGCTAGTACAACACCTAAAATTAATATGTATTTTTTCATGATTATTTATTTTCAGATTCTAAAGTATCGAAATCATCTAATATATTGCTTGTGTGAGATGTTACATCCACACTTTTATAAATCTTAAAAATATTTCCATTAGTATCAATTAAAAATGAATTGCGTTTAGCCATTAAAAATCCTTTTGAATTGTACAATTCGGCAACTGATTTATCAGTATCACTAAGCAATGTGAAAGGTAAATCATATTTTTCAGCAAACTTTTTATGACTTGCAGGAGAATCATAACTTAACCCAAAGACAACGATACCATTTTCTTCAAAAAGTGCATAATTATCGCGGATTGAACACGCTTCTTTTTTACATCCTGGTGTATCATCTTTTGGGTAAAAATACACTACGATTTTTTCTCCAAAATAATCAGACAATGTGTGCTCAGCTTTATTTTGATCTTGCAGAGTAAAATCGGGTGCTTTATCACCCACCTTTAATTCATTATTTTTTGCCATCATTATTCCTATCATTATTATTGTTATTATTGTTATTATTTTCATTCTTATTCCTAATATTTAAACACTTCTTCAAAAGTATATAATCTTCTTTCTATCATTTCATTATTATATTTCAATTTATCGAATGCTTTGCCTCCGATATATATGCTAAATCCATACTTATCAGCTAAATTATAAATAGTATCCAATTCATAATTTTTAGCCTCAATCTGTTCCAAACTCCAATCATCATCATAGAAGGTACATGATAAATAAATTCTTTTGGGGTTATGAATTGAAATTAATTTCTCTATACTGTCTGCTGGAGTACTCTGGCCACTATAAAAGACATCAAATCCTCTCTGTTCTAGTAAAATTTGTGTCATTTTCAATGCAATATCATGTTGATCATCATCTAATGCAAAACAAAGAACTTTTTGTGTTTCACCATTTGGATTAATAGTCATCTCTCGTATTTGTAATATTGAATCTCTAATAATATCAGAGGCAAGGTGTTCCTCGGCAACTGTTAGATGGTTCATCTCCCACATCTTACCAATTTTATGCAGTACTGGTGTAATTAATTCATCAAATATATTATAAACAGGATATTGAGCTAACGCTAATCCTGTAACAATCAAATTAACAGTATCACGATGCGATTTGAGAGCATTATTTAACAAATGAAGATGCAATTCAGTTATATTGTGTTTTTGAATTAAATGATTCAGCTGACGGTGCTCAGATGTGTCGTATGGAATAGCAGTTACCTTCTTTGATTCACTAGAGTACGATTTTAGATATTCATTGATATGTTTCATTAAAAATTTTCTATGTCCACCTGCAGTTTGAATACAATTAAGTCTTCCTGCATCAGTCCATCTTTTAATTGTTGAAACATTAACTCCAAGTATATTTGCTGCTTCGACTGAATTTAAATATTTACCCTTGGTCATAATTAATTTACCTCTATAATTTTCTTATATTTGTTGAGTAATTCTAGAAACATAACTTTTTTAGAAGAATTGTGTTTATTTTAACATAATTCCAATGCCAACTACGCCTGTTCCATTATGTGCTCCTACTACCGGACCAATATTTTCAATATAAAGAGGCGGTTTGCCGATTATTTTTTCTAATTCAGTGGCATATTTATCCGCCCTTGCAATATTTTTACCATGACCTATTGCATAATTCCAAACTTCTTTTTGGTCTGCCATTTTGCCGATTTCGGATATAATCTTCTTGAAATTCGCATTACGAGAAAATGTTTTACCGTAAGCAATTCCTTTACCATCTTTATCTAATGAAATTATCGGTTTTAGGTTAACTACTTTTGCCATTAAACCCTTCAATGGACTAACTCTTCCACCCCTAACCATAAATTTCAATGTCTCAATGTCCACTAAAATTTCAGACTTGCTAATCCAATCAGAAACATCATTTTTTATGTCTTCAAATAATTTTCCATTTTTTATAGCTTCAGCTATACGTGCTACCACTAAACCTTCAGAAACCGATAAACTCTTGGAATTAATTACCAATAATTCATCTTTGGAAAATTCTTTAGCAATAGTTTCAGATTGATTAAAAGTACCACTCAATTCTTTTGAAACATGCACACAAATAACCTGCTTATAATGTGTAAGTAGGTATGAGAACAAGTTCTTAATTGTGTTAGGGCTAGGTAAGGCTGTTGAAGGATGATTAGGATTATTCTCGAGCAGTTCGTAAAAACGATCATGACTCAATGTAACTCTATCTAAATAAGCGGTATCACCAAAATTTACTGTAAAGGGGATAACGTTTATTTGGTTATCATTTATTATTTGCATTGATAAATCACTTGCAGAATCGGTTACTATTGCAATTGGAAATTTCCGTTCATTGCTAATTTCAAACTGACGAGTCATATCTTCAGCCTTAAGATTAGAAATATTTCCAAATTCTTTCATTGATTCAAAAAGTTTATCAGGAGTATTTGTATGAATATGTAATCGCAATTTTCTTGGAGAACCTGCAATTACTACTGAATCACCAAAATTGTTTAATTCTCGTTTCAGTTTAACAAAATCAATATTATTGTCAGTAATAATTGCTTCAGTACAATAGCGGTATTCAATTTCTTCTTTATTGTTATGAATATGCTCTGTTAATTCAGTATCAATTTTTACAGGTTTTGGTATGTTTTTTATATCACCACTTACAATGAAATCATAAATTCCTTCAATAAAATCAACAAATCCTTTTGCACCGGAATCAACGACTCCAGCCTTTGCTAAAATTTCCAATTGATTTGGTGTGTTTGCAAGCGCCTTTTTGGCATCAAGCAAACTGTGTTTAATAATATTTTCAATATCCTGATGCTTTTTACTGTGCTTGATAAAACTATTAGTCCACTCTTTCATTACCGTAATTATAGTTCCTTCCACGGGATTATTTAGTGATTCATAAAGTAGTTCAATACTGTGTTCCAATGCACTTGAAAATTCTAATGCAGTTATACTCTCCTTATCACTTAAAACATCATTTAGGCCAATCAGAAATTGTGAAAATATTATTCCTGAATTCCCACGTGAATAGTTTAATGCGGAATCAGCAATTTTATTCATAACAACACCAATATTAGAATCTACTGTTAATTCGTGTGCTATTCCTTGGAGGGTTGAAGCCAAGTTTGTCCCGGTATCTGCGTCAGGTACCGGAAAAACATTAATTTTGTTCAAATATTCTCGATCACTTGTAACGGCGTTGGTACCTGCTTGGAAAGCAACCGCCAATCTAATTCCATCTAAATATTTTATTTTATTTCTCATGATTTATCCTCTGGTAATATCCAAATATAATCTCTTCCCGGTTCCTCCTGCCAATTAAATTGGGAATAATAATCGTAATCTTTTTTCAATAAATTTGATCTGTGAGAAGCATGCAATTGTTCGTTTCCCAACCAATGCGGATAAACACGTGTACCAATATTTGTCTCCATCCCCATATTGTTATTGTATCCACGGTTTATCCATTCTTCGATCATGCAATTTTTATAATCAATTAGTGCACTTTCATAACCTTTCCACATTTTTACTATTGGGTGATTTCTCCAACCATAATTTTCTACCTGGAGTGCTTTCAATATTTGCAATGCTTCTACTCTTTGTTTACCTAGTCTACGATAATCAAGAACTTTCGCAGATTTTTGAAAATCAGAATATGGAAGAAAGGTTTGCATCATTTATTTCCATATTTGAGGAATATCAACAATTTTACTTATATCATACCCCTGCTCTACAAGCTTTTCTCTAATCTTTAAATTGTCTTCTTCAGATAGCTCTGTTTCTCTTGCCATTATCCAAAGGAATTTTTTATTTGGAACTCCAATTACTGTATATCGATAGTCGTCAGCAAGATCAATTACTAAATACTTAAATTTCAATGGCCAAAAGAACTGCACTCTCCATTCAGAATTGGTTTCTTTGTTATAAATAAATCCTTTCGGATGAAATTCCTTGAACTTACCATCTGGACTTTTTTTGAAATGAGTAAAGGTGATATCAATTTTACCTTTTTCATTTAGTTCATAGGTCTCAATGGCATTAACAGCATCTTTTTCAGCAAAGGTAGGTATGACTCCAACTACAAACCATTTACCCATAAACTTTTCTATATCAACATAATCGACTGTTTTTAGTTCTTTCATATTATCTTTTGCGATTCCAAGTGATAAAAACATTATAACAGTTAAAACTGTTGTAAAAAGTATTTTAAACATTAATTATTTCTCCTATCGGATCTTTTAATAGCTTCATTGATTGCATCCTCAAATAGGGCCACTATTGCTACTTTATTTATGTAATCTATTGCAAAATTCGGTACACTACCACCGGGATGCATTACTAATCGATAGGAAATTTCTGTTTCTCCATTTTCCAAATTCTTTACTACCCACGACCCATAACCAATATCAATATAAACACCTTTTTTATTTACATTTTTGGATTCGTTAATAGATTTGAAAATTTTCTCAGGGATTAATTCCCAATCAACCCTATTTGTATTTCCAAAGGGTCTGAACATATTAAATGCATAATGACGATCTTTTACATACTTCAATTCTAAATGCTGATGTCCGAATAAACCTTGTTCATTTTCATACAATAAATTTGCATCCATAGATGAGGCGCTTTTTAAAAAATTGCCATAATTTGGAACATCTTCTACTACTTCCGCAATTATATCTGCATCTATATCAATATTTTGTTTTACCATAATTGCTCTAATAGGAATATCGGGAATTTCTTTAACAGAAACACTAATACCATTATCAAACTCCTCAATATTTTCCCAACCTTTATCAATATGGATATTTTCTTTAATATTTTGTAATATGAATTTTTCAGTTGCAAACATCGATGTTGTTAATAGTACTATAATAATAAATAACTTTTTCATTTTACCTCTTTTAAATTAATTGACTTGTTTAATTAACTGAATATAAAACGCCCATATCGCCCATGTCAAGCATTGATTCGCTCAAAACGCTTATTTATAATTTATCTGAATATGTTTTTATAATATTGTAACTTTTATACTAAAGTTAATTTCTTTATTAATGTATAGATCAATTTCTACACTATTTAATAGATATAAACAAATACCCCCATCAACACTTCGTTTGATAGGTGGAGTTTTCCTACTAAACTTAGTAAATGGTTCATTTATTCTGATATTGAATATCTATTTAAGAAAAATGGGATTTGCCGACGATCAAATTGGTAGTTTTACATCATTTAGATTCTTGGGTGTTTTGCTATTTGCATTCCCATTTGGAATATATATCAAAGGGAAACCCCTTAAACCCTATTTTATTACTGCATCGATATTAATACCGTTTGCAGCATTTTTGATGATTGAATCTGTCAAATTGGGCAATCCATTATTAATTAAGATCAGCTTCATGTCTTGGGGATTAGGACTAATGCTGTATCAAGTATGTACTTTACCCTATTTGATGAGAACTACACCAAAATCAGTTCTTTCGGAAGCTATTACCCTAAATTTTTCTGTTTGGTCACTTGCAATTATTGTTACAGGGGTTTGTATAAATATCCTTACAAAAATAGAGAGCTTTTCCTTATTTGGGGTATCATTTCCATGGGATGAATATCATATAATATTACTATTTATCATAATTAGTTTATCAGGATTTTTTCTAATTAGTAGTATGAAGGAAAGTAAGCCGAGATCATCATCATCTGAGTTTAAGAATAATTTTTCTACATTATTATTGGATTACGATTGGTTCCTAATTATCAAGGCAATTGTACCTACAATGCTTATCGCAATTGGTGCGGGATTAACAATTCCATATATCAACCTTTTCTTCAATTCAATCTTTGGAATGGATTCAGCTCAATTTGGACTATTAGGTAGTTTCGCTTCAGCGATGGGTTTTATAGCACTATTATTAGCTCCCTCGTTAAAAAGGAGGTACGGATATAATATTTCAATCATTTTGACACAAGCCATTGGAATAGTACTACTAATTATTCTGATATTTACAGAATTATTTTCCACAATTGAGGGCATCATTTTTGTAGCCATTTTAGCGTACATTTTAAGACAACCCATGATGCATATTTCATCCCCGATTACAAGTGAATTAACTATGAAATATGTCGGTGAAAAGAACCAAGAACTGATAAGTGCAGTTAATTCAAGTATTTGGAGTGCTACGTGGTTTATAAGCGCAAAAATATTTCAATATTTACGAGAAATGAATTTTGAATATTATAAAATATTCTTCCTTACTGCTGTCATGTATACAATTGGAGTTATGCTGTATTATTTTATAATAAGAGAGTATAAACAGAGGAAAATATCTAAATTACCGTTAGAGTCATTTGAAAGAATCATAATAGACGATTAATTTTCATTTTGACCACTCCTTAATTGCTTTTCTAACCGATCTACTCATTTCTACGGTAAAATCTGCAATAAATTTCTTGGAATACATATGTTGACCAAAACTTTTTGCATTGCTTTTGTATCGATTTAATTCGTGTGATTTATACATAATATCAAAATCATTTTTACTTAATCTTTTATATTTGTTTTTAAAGTGAATGTGTTGCTGAGGAAATCTCGGTTTTAATTCCTTAATCAATGACTTTTCTGTTGGATACCCAAAACACAAAAGCGTAATAGGAAATGTATATTTAGGTAAATCGAATAACTCTTTATGAAATTCATAATTCTCCATTATATCACCAATGTAGCAAGAACCAATTCCAACTGATTCTGCAGCAATAACAGCGGTTTGAGCAGCAATTAAGGCATCACAACATGCTAATAGTAAATCTCCCTCTTCAGGCGTCCTATTTGGTAAATTTTCATCTTCTTGATATGAATGAATGTCACACAAAGCGAAATAATCCATCCATCTTTGATAATCAGCCAAAAATAGTAATACAAGTGGCGCTTTTGCGATAAACGATTGGTTATCGCAAGAATTTACTAATTTATCTTTTATCTTCTGATCCTCAACCTCTATGATTGAGTATAACATCATATTTCCTGCAGTTGGAGATCGCATAGCACAATTGATAATTAGATTCCTATTTTCATCAGAGATCAATTTTTTCTTATAAGAACGCACCGAACGTCTGTTTTGAATTAGATTAATTGTTTCATTCAAAATATGAACTCCTTTTCACATCAAGATTTAATTAATATACAGTTTCAGTTACACTAACTTGAATGAGTAAATTTAACAAATTATATGTTTATAAATTGAGAATATTCAATATAAAAATACAAAAATCTATTCCCACTCCAAATCAACAATTTGATGAACGCGATACGATGTTTGCTCGTATGGCTCGCATAGCAAATACAGATGCCTATAATCATTATTACACAAATAATTCGAACCTTAAGAAAAAAGATGATCATATTCGGAATCTTCCGCCATTATTAAGTCCTAAAGGGGAATACTACAATTCGTATTTTTCAGAAAAAGCAGGACAATTATTTGATTCAATTGATGATATTTCTGTGGATGATAAGTTAATCAACAAATATTTTGAATTATTTAAAGGTGCCAAATCATTTTCAAAAATATTAAAACAGATAACTTTAGAATTTGGAGCTGTTGCCGTTGGATTAACAGATGTGGAACAGAAATTTGTTTATAGTCATAAAGGTCGGTTTGATGAAAATTACGGTGATAAAATAGAAATGAATCATCCAAATGTAATTGTATTTTTAGTTGAAATGGATTTTAAACGAATGGGACACTCACCCAAAGCCCCCACAATTTACGAATCAGCTAACCAATATTACCGTGCTGCTGAAATATCTAAAAATATTGAGACGATTATTCAAAAATTGGGATTTGAGGCAAAAGCGCACTTTGATGCTAATTATGATATTATTCTACCACCATTTGCTGTAAAAGCGGGTTTGGGTGAACTCGGACGTAATAATATCCTATTAGCAAATAAATTTGGCAGCAGAATTAGAATTGGAGCTGTTACAACCGATATGCCCGTAGATTATGATAGTCCAATTTCTATAGGAGCAGAAAAGTTTTGCGAAGTGTGTAAAAAATGTGCAACAAGTTGTCCTTCTAAAGCTCTGTCCATTAATGGAAAATCAAAGGTTAGAGGAATAGATAAATGGACTACAAATGTAGAAAACTGTTATTCCCTTTGGAGGTTCTATGGAACAGATTGTGGAATTTGTATGGCAGTATGTCCATTTTCACATAAGAATAATTTATTCCATAATTTAATCCGCAAAGTAGTAAAATTCATCCCCATATTTAACAAAACATTACTATTATTTGACGACTTGATATACGGAAAGAAATGGCAGATTAGAAATTAAATGAATATATTATACATTGGCGAACTTGCAGCTTTTGGTACAGCACTTTGTTGGACTTTTGGATCGCAGTTTTTTGAAGCTGCGGGAAAAAGAGTCGGAGCATTGTCTGTAAATCTAATCAGATTAATTATGGCATTACTATTTTTCTTTGTATTGATGCTGATTAGAAACGGTACACTATTTCCAACAGATTTTTCAACTCATGCTTGGATTTGGCTTGGCTTATCAGGGATCATAGGATTTGCACTTGGAGATCTCTTTTTATTCAAAGCATTCGTTGAGATCGGACCACGAATATCAATGCTAATTATGACCCTCACTGCTCCAATATCAGCAATCTTGGGATTAACTTTCTTGAACGAAGAATATTTACTATATCAATGGATTGGCATGATTATCACTCTAACAGGTGTAAGCTTAGTTTTGTTAGAGCGATCGAATAATAACAAAAAAAAACGGAAAGTAAGGATAATTACATCTACCGGTATTCTTTATGCATTTCTTGGAACTGTCGGACAAGCAACGGGCTATATTTTGAGTAAATATGGAATGATGACAAATGAAGGCTATCTTGATCCTTTTGCAGCTACTCAAATTCGAGTTATAGCGGGTACAATTGGTTTTATTATTATTATATCTTTCAATAAATCTTGGAAAAATGTAGTTACCGCAATTCAGCATAAAAGTGCAATGGGATTTATGGCAGGAGGTGCGTTTCTAGGACCGTTCTTAGGTGTTTCTTTATCTTTGCTTGCCTTACATTACATTACAGCAGGTGTGGCATCAACAATAACTGCAATTGTTCCGATATTAATAATCCCATCCGTGATTTTTATTGGTAAAGAGCACGTTTCAATTAGAGCATTCGCAGGAGCGATTATCGCAGTTGCTGGATTATTCCTTTTATTCATGAAATTTTAAATGGAAATAATATGATAGACTTGAGAAGTGATACAGTTACTAAACCAACCAAAGGAATGCTCGATGCGATGTTTTCCGCCCGCGTAGGCGATGATGTTTTTGGTGATGACCCAACTGTTAAGGAGCTTGAAGAGAAAATATCAAAAGTGTTTGGTATGGAATCGGCGATTTATTGTCCATCTGGTACAATGACAAACCAAATTGCAATAAACGTCCATACAAATCCCGGTGATGAAATTATTTGTGATAAACTTAGTCATGTTTACAATTATGAAGGTGGCGGGATTGCTCGCAATTCAGGTGTATCAACACGATTGTTGAATGGTGATAGAGGAAGATATTCAGCATCAGATGTAATAAATAACATCAATCCCGATGATGAACATTTTCCAATTACTACATTAGTAAGTGTAGAAAATACATGCAATAAAGGCGGTGGCAGTATTTGGAAAATTGAAAATATTAAAGAGATTGCAACTACTTGTAAAGAGCATCAATTAAAATTACATCTTGATGGTGCAAGATTGTTTAATGCATTAACCGAAACAAAAGAAAATCCAACTGCATATGGTAAAATATTTGATTCAATCTCAATTTGCTTATCAAAGGGATTAGGTGCACCAATTGGTTCTCTATTGATAGGTAACGCAGATTTCATCAAAAAAGCGCGAAGAGTTCGGAAAGTATTTGGTGGAGGAATGAGGCAACTCGGATATTTAGCAGCAGCGGGAATATATGCTTTAGAGAATAACATTTTTCGTTTAAAAGAAGATCACAGACGAGCTAAAATAATAGAAAATACATTAGAAAGTTCGCCGTTTGTAAAATCGATTTATCCGGTTGAAACTAATCTTATAGTTTTTGAAATTGATGACAATATTAAGGTTAATAACTTTCTGCAAAAATTGGTGGATAAAGATATATTTGCAATTAAGACTGGGCATCAATCAATTAGAATGGTTACCCATCTTGGAATTGACGATAAAATGATAGAAAAAACGGTATCGACTATAAGAACAATTGCATTTTAATCTATCCGACTTAATCAATTGCTAGATTTCTGTTAGAATTTGATATTTCCTTTTTCCTCACCATTTGGCTAAGTAATATGTCGCACCAAATTAAAGCCAATAAATAGTAGTTAATTATGGGATTGAATTCACCATCAATATTACGCTCTAAAGATTTTTGGATTACTGTTTTAAAAACGGTAGCAATTTTTGCTGTTTTATACTTATTTCTAGTCAGTATTGGATTGATTGGAGCAGCTTTTAAGGGTTTTGGTAAGGGTTATGCAGAGAGCTTAATGAGTAGTAATGCCGGTCCTCTAATCGGATTATTTATTGGAGTACTGGCAACTAGTTTAATTCAGAGTTCATCTACAACAACATCTATTGTTGTTGGGATGGTTGCCGCGGGCACATTTGGAGACGATACTTCTATCGCAGTAGCAGCTGCTATACCGTATATAATGGGGGCTAATATTGGGACAAGTATTACTAATACGATAGTCTCCCTTGGTCATATTACTAGTAAAACAGAATTCAGGAGAGCTTTTTCAGCATCAATTGTTCATGATTTTTTCAACATCATATCAGTAATAATCCTATTACCTGTACAACTTGCAACTGGATTCCTGAGTAAAACCGCTATATGGATGGCAGAGTTATTCATTGGTACAGAAGCAATTTCTTTTAAAAGTCCAATAAAAATTATAACCAAACCTGCAGTACATTGGATCTCAGATTTGTTTAAACAACAAGAATTAATTAATTACAATGCACTTTTAATGATCGCCGCTTTCCTTTTATTATTTATATCGTTGAAGTATTTAACGAAATTAATCAAAAGTTTGGTGATTGAACGTTTAGAAGCATTTTTTGATTCTCATATATTCAAAACTGCGTTACGTGCTATGTTTTTTGGTCTATTAATTACGGTCATGGTCCAAAGTAGTTCAATAACAACTAGTTTGGTAGTACCGATGGCTGGAGCTGGAATACTGTCATTAAGACAAATATTTCCATATTCGTTAGGAGCAAATATTGGCACAACGGTAACCGCAATTTTAGCAAGTTTAGTTTCAGGAACAATTACACCGGTGGCAGTTGCATTTTCACATCTATTATTTAATATTTGTGGAATATTGATCATTTGGCCAATACCAATAATTCGTAACATACCGATTAAAATGGCAGAATGGATGGCAGGTAAAGCAGTACAAAATCGAATATATCCAATTTTATACATTATTATTGCATTCTTTATAATACCATTATCTTTAATCTTATTAGTGAGGTGATATAAATGACATTATTTAAAGATTTATTAAAACTTTGGCGCTCAGATGATCTTCTTGCACAAGCGTGGCATGAATCATATGAGATGCTAAACCTATCTCGCGAGTTTTTTGTTCAATCAGTAACAATGTTGCGTAAACAGAGTAAAGAAAAAACATTAATCGCGTTAAAAAAACGTGATCGTGAGATAAATGAATTTCATCGTGATATTAGACGTAAAGTCATGACTCATTTGGTGATGCAAGAAGATAGTACTGATATTCCAAATGGTCTCGTTCTAATTAATATGGTTGTAGATATTGAACGCGTAGGAGATTATTGTAAGAACATTCTAGATTTAGCAATAAGTACTCCCAAATCTTTTAAAACTGAGAAAATATCTGAGGAATTAAAAATAATTGAAGACGAAGTAATGAAAAGATTTGATCAAACAATGGAAGCACTTCATTCGCAAGATTCTGAAGTTGCTAAAGAATTAATAGCAACACATCGAAAAATGGTTGCAAAAACATCTGATAAACTAGTAGACAAAATCCTAAAAGGTAAAATTACATTTAACTCTGAATCAAAAGCAGCGACTGTTGCAATATATGCACGTTATTTAAAACGTATCGGTAGCCATCTAACTAATATTATGACTACGCTTGTAAATCCTTTTGAAGCTATTGGTTATAAACAATAGAAAACAAAACAATTAATCAATATATTTCATTCGTTTTAATGAATACTTTATTAATTGATAAGCAATAATTACCAATAGCGGTAAACTTGCCAACCATAATACTGCTTCTAAATAATTCATATTATTATCCTTACTTAATATTTCATTGGATCGTTAGCAACACCTTCTTCACTAATTTTTCGAGCATTAAGTTGTTTCCAAGTGTACCAAATATATGCTATTACAAATGGCACTAATAGTGAAACATAACTCATCGCAACAAGTGTATATTTACTTGAAGATGCATTCTCAATAGTTAGTGAACTCTGTAAATCAAATGTTGAAGGATAAAATGCTGTATTATGAAATCCTGCCAACAGAAAAACTGAAAATACAGTTAGAAATGTTCCAATTCCGGCAAACCATATTCCCTTTTCGGATATTTTAAATGCTCCAAGGAATATCCCGTATAAAACACCAATTACTCCAATCAAAAACATTATTAATACGATTGGCATTTCGATTAAATTATGAAAATATTTGAATTTTTCCATAAACACTACTTTTGTGACAGGATCCACTGCGAACCCATCTTTGGTAAGTATCAATCCTATAAACAATAGAAAGAATACTAAAAATCCAACTGAGCATAATTTTATCTGCTTTGATGCTCTTCTTACCAACTTAGTATTATCTATGTTATTGATGAAATAAAGCATTCCCAACACACGTGAAAGGGTTAATACTGCTAATCCCAAACTGAGATTAGTTATATTAAATGCTGCTTCTAAACCGTGCGTAGATGTTTCCCATCGTGATATTACGGGATTCGAAACATTCAATATATTCATCCTATCAACAGAAAATTCTGATCCGGTGAAAAATGTACCAACAGCTGTACCAATTAATACAGTGGCTATTACACCATTAATTATCAAAAATATATCATATGTTTTAGTTCCTAAGAAATTATTCGCTTTAGAGCGATATTCATATGATACTGCCTGTAATATGAAACTAAATAATATAATCATCCACACCCAATATGCACCACCAAAGCTCGTCGAATAAAAGAGTGGAAATGATGCAAAGAAGGCACCACCAAAGGTGACTAATACAGTGAACGTAAGATCCCACTTTCGACCAATCGAATTAATTAAAATCGACCTTTCTTTTTGCGTTTTTCCTAATTGCCATATTAAAGTTTGTCCGCCCTGAACAAACATCATAAATACAAGAGCAGATACTAAAACTGATATAATTATCCACCAATACTGCTGCAATGTAAAATACGAAAGATTACTAAACATTTTTACCTCCTTCCTCAGGACCCACCTTAATTTGGGAAATCATTATTTTTATTTCAGCTATTAATAAAATAGTAAATAATGCTAAGAAAATAAAAAATGTAGTTTGGACTGAACTTACTCCTAAGTTCGATGTTGCCATCGTTACCGGCAGTAAATCTTGTATTGTCCATGGTTGACGACCAACTTCAGCTACAACCCATCCTAGCATGGTGGCAATGTATCCTAATAAAATTGCCCACATTGAAATTCTTAACAAAAATCTATTGTTTTCTAATTTATCCCTAAAACTTGCATATAATAACCATGCAAACAACAAAACAAAAAAGAATCCAAAAATAACCATTATATGAAATGAATAAAATGTTATCGGTACATTTGGAACAACCTCTTCTTTATTTTCAAAGTATCCAAAGCCAAAATGCTCATAATTAGATTCAAATTCATTAAGATTATAAGCTGCTAGTTCAATATTTCCATCTTCTTTTGCTTTTTTATATTCAGCTAGTGCATTGATAGCTATCTTACCTTTTTTCATCCTTGATTCAGTTGAGACAATGCCGTATTCTTCATTGCCGTTCACAATATCGTTAACTCCCGGGACAAAAGCATTAAAATCTCTGGTACACAGCCATGATAACATGCTAGGAATTTTGATTCCGACAACTTTTTTATCATCTTCTTTGCCAACTATAATGCCTACAGCTACTAAATCAGCATTTGTATCACCATCATAAAGACCTTCCATAGCTGCCAGTTTCATTGGTTGCGTTTGAGCAACATCATAAGCAGAACCATCACCTGTTAATCCGACAAAACTTATTGATAGCAATCCAAATATTGATGCAATCAATATACTTTTCTTAGCAAAATCAATATGGCATTTCTTTAATAAAAACCAAGCACTTATTGCTACTACAAATAATGCTCCAATTACATATGCTTGACTCACAGTATGTAAAAATTTGTGTACCGCTGATGAGGATAAAGCTACTTCAAAAAAGTTTGTCATTTCATTTCTGACAGTATCAGGAT
>Ga0307992_1000673_pt1 | contig 21117 bp, 22 predicted proteins | sample EllFjometagen133_FD_203162 | JGI IMG/M metagenome (GOLD analysis project Ga0307992, IMG submission 203162) | Marine microbial communities from Ellis Fjord, Antarctic Ocean - #133 | ecosystem: Environmental > Aquatic > Marine > Unclassified | place: Southern Ocean | collected 2014-10-08
CGTAGTCTTTTTCTTATAATTTAATGAAACAAGTTAAATAAAATGTTAGAATAAAATTGTTCTAGAATAAGATACAGGAAGTAATATATTAGGAGTCTATTATGGAAGCAATGTTATATGAGAAGTTGTCTAATCAACATGTTAAATGCCTTGTATGTAATCATTACTGCATTCTAAAAAAAGGGCAAAGAGGAATTTGTGGAGTACGTGAAAACATTGATGGTAAAATGCATATCTTAAATTATGGTAAGGCTGTTTCTTCAAGTATTGATCCAATTGAGAAGAAACCAATACACTACTTTTTAGAGCGCACAAATACTTATTCATTTGCTGCCGTAGGATGCAATATGAAATGTCCGTGGTGTCAAAACTACTTAATTTCACAGAGTCCAAAACCTCGTAAAAATATTGCAGGGCGTAATGTCTCTCCAAGAGAGCATGTAGACAATGCAATATACTATAAATGCCCCTCAGTCTCTTATACATATTCTGAACCTACGATTTTTCTAGAGTATGCCTATGACACAATGAAACTCGCGAGAGCAGAAGGACTTAAAAATATCTGGGTAACAAACGGCTATATGTCAAAAGAAACATTAGACTTAATATTACCATTGTTAGACGCAGCTAATGTTGACTATAAAGGCCAAGGTGAAGTATATGAAAAATATTGCTCTGGAAATGCACTAAAGATATTAGAAAATATGAAGAGGATGAAAGAAGCAGGAATTCACTTAGAAGTAACTACTTTAATAATTCCAGGTCTTAATGATAGCCCTGTGCAGATAGAAGATATAGCTAATGACTTACTAAAATATCTAGGACGTGATACTCCATGGCATATTACAAGATTTTACCCAGCATACAAGATGAAAGATTTACCAATGACTCCAAAAGAAACCTTAATCATGGCAAGAAAAATAGGCCATGATGTAGGTTTAAAAAGAATAATTTTAGGAAACATATAAATTTAAGGAGGTTGTAAAATGTCAATTATTGCTACATTTATCGTTCCTCATCCTCCACTTGTGATTCCAGGAATTGGTAGTGGAGAAAAAGAGTTGGTTCATGATACTATTAATGCTTATCACACTATAGCTAAAGAAATAGCTAAAATAAAACCTGATACTATTATTTTATCTTCACCTCATGCAAAGCTATACCAAGACTATTTTCATATTTCACCAAAATCTAAGGGTATTGGTAATTTTAGTCAGTTTGGAGCTCCTAGTATTTCATTTAATGTTGATTATGATGAATCACTCGTTAACGAAATCTCAAAAAAAGCAGAGCAAGTTGGAATACCAGCTGGAACATTTGGAGGAATAGATTTAGCACTAGATCACGGAACAATGGTGCCTTTATTCTTTATAAATCAATACTATGAAGCTTATAAGCTTGTTCGAATAAGTCCATCTGGACTTTCCTCATCAAAGCACTATCAATTTGGGAAGTTAATTCAATCAGTTATACCAAATGATAAAAAAGTAGTCTGGGTGGCTAGTGGTGATTTATCTCATAAATTAAAGAAAGATGGTCCATATGGATTATCTAAAGAAGGACCAATCTTTGATAAGAAACTAACAGATGCTATAGCAATAGGTGACTTTGGTAAACTTCTTTCATTTGATTCTAGATTTACTCGAAAAGCAGCAGAATGCGGTCTAACATCATTTATCATGATGGCAGGATCAATTGATGGGTTACAAATAGAACCTAACCTATTATCTTATGAAGGTCCTTTTGGTGTAGGGTACGCTGTTGCTATGTTTAAAGTAATAAAACAAGATAAGAAAGAATTTAATAATGATTCTTCAATTAAACAAAACGAAAATCAATATATCAAACTTGCTAGAGAGTCTTTAAATTATTACTATAAACACAATAAAAGAATGTCAAGACCAAAGAACATATCAGGTGATGCAGTTAATAACAAAGCTGGTGTTTTTGTATCACTCTACAAAAATAATATACTTAGGGGATGTGTTGGCACATTACAAGCTTCAACCAATTGTGTTGCAGATGAAATAATACAAAATGTAATTCGGGCTGCAGAGTCTGATCCAAGATTCCCAAAAGTTAAACAGAAAGAATTAGATTTTTTACAGTACAAAATTGATGTTTTACAAAAATCTGAGCCAATTGATTCAATTGATGAATTAGACATAATAAAATATGGGGTTATTGTATATAATGGTTATAAGACAGGATTATTACTTCCAAATATTGAAGGTATTGACTCTATAGAAGAACAAGTAAGTATTGCAAAAAGGAAAGCAGGACTTAGTGAAAATGAACCTTATAGATTGAAACGATTCGAGGTTATTAGATATAAATAATTAGTAATCTTTGTAGATTAGAAAAAAAGTTCCTTATTTATTAAAGACTTAGATTCAATCAATATACACAAATCTATATAAAAATATTTATATATGGTACTTGCTAGAAGGATTGATATTTATGAAGAATATAGTGATTGCGACAATACTATCAATAGTAATAGTAGTTGGTGGTAGTTATATTTACACAAATTATTTTAAAGTACTTGAACTATAATAGAGTCTGTCATTCCTACAGGGTGATATGCATATTATAATAAGTTGCAGCTAAAAATGTTACAACGAGAGTTATCATAAGTTAAAGGAACGAATATCTAGTTCTAACTTTATTTAGCAAAAAAAACAATAAGTTTTACGTTATCAGTATATATAGGTTAATTGTTATATATGGCCTTGTATGGTACTATATTAACATAATGAGGTGGCAATATGGGTATAAAACAAATCGGTAAAGTAATATGAAAGATAAAGAATAGTGACATATTTTATTATTAGTGATATCCATTCTCATTATAATGCAATGGTAACGGCACTACTCAAATCAGGATATAATTCTGAAAATACGAATCATCATTTGATTGTAGTAGGAGATTTGTTTGATAGAGGAAAACAACCTAAAGAAGTTTTAGAATTCCTTTATCAATTAAACCTAGAAGATAAAGCAAGCATAATTATAGGAAACCATGATACATTCCTGTTAGATTTTTTAAAAGGGAATCATAAACGTGTATTATTCAACATAGAATTGAATGGTTTCGGTGAAACACTGGAATACTTATCTGGTATGAAACCAAATGAAGATAATTTGGACAAGATAAAGGAAATTATTGAAAATGAATACTCATTCCTAAAAAACTGGTTACTATCATTCCCCTACTATATAGAACTTGGAAATTATATATTTGTTCATGGGGGAATAGATGGAAAAATGCTTGATTGGAAAACTATGTCATCAAAAAGAGATTTCGTATGGAATAGAGAACATGATTTAACACCTATTGACGGAAAAATTGTTGTAGCAGGTCATCACAGAGTTGCAACCATAAGAAAGAAAACAGACAACTATCATTTACTTTTTCAACATAATCCTGAAATGTTTGACATCTTATATAAAAAAGGTAAAATTTTGATAGATCGTTATGTTGAAGTATCAAATGAAATCAATGTTCTAAAACTAGATATTTAAGGCCTTTTCAGAGGCCTTTTTGTGCGCATAGAAACGAGTTTAACAAAGTAAAGCACATGCTTGGAGTTGTTATGGAAATTAAAGAATGGGTACGTGTATTATAATATGTTTATCATAATTAGTTGCAATTAAAAGTGATACGGTGAGTGAATTGATAGGATGTTAGTAGACACATAATGATACATGTGTTTATTAGCATCTTTTTTGTATACTTAAAGAAAGGAGTGAGGTAAATGAGTAGAACAGGAAGGAATAGATACTGGAGTAAAGACAGCAAGTATCGAATTATTAAGAAGTTACTAGATACAGATGTTGGAGTTAGAGAATTGTGATTTTTCTCAATTTGGGATTATTCACAAGTATATAATTGATTTTCTTCTTGAATAGAATAGAATATATTAAATGTCAAGTAGATAAAATGGTTTTGATATAATAATAGGCATAGGACACGGTTTTAACCACAGTTTAAAAACAGCTTAGTACAACAACTCAATATTCTAGTTGTATCACAACTTGAAGGGAGAAAGTAAATGAATAAAAAAATTATCATTTTAATTGCAATATTTATTTTGTTTCAACTTATTACATCTGCTTACTATGGAATCTATATGTATGAGTTACCAAACTTTGCAAGTCAAAACTTGTATAATAGATACCTTATGATCTGTGCAGTTTTAGGATTTCCAGTGATACTCGATATTGGATTTGTGTTTGTCTTAATGTGCAAAACGAAGATTCAATCGATCAAGATTATTACGATAATCTTAGCATCATTAGTCGGGATTGTTATATTTATAGGGTTTATTCAAGCAACAATCTATAATTTTAATGATGGTTGGGATATTTATAAGGATTTAGCAAGAATATCATTTTATTACCAAATTCCAATTTATATCACGTTATTAGTTCTATTTATCATGTTGTTGAAAACACAAATGTTACACAACTATATCACATGGCTCACTCTTGGTATATTAGTTTATTCCATTATTTATGCCATAATAGGGAACATTATGTATATCTTCAAAGATGTACTTCATATTGCTTACGATCAATATCATTACAATGCATTTAATCATGCCGTTGAGACTATTATTTTAACACCAATAGGATATTTGTTTCTCGGTAGTATCATTTTGTATCTACTACATAACCCTAAAAAGACGTTTCTTGAAACGGAAGAAGTATAATACTATTCTTAAACAGAGGTATATATATCATGTGAATTAAATAACAAAGTGCAATCGGTTATCGATACAATGAGCTGTACCACAAGATATTGCAAAGTAAAAAGAGACTAAAATGTCTCTTTTTTGCTGCAGTTTTGGATTGAAAATCCATGTGTCGACGGTTCAATTCCGCCCGGAGCCACCATCAACATCTTATCTAAGCCTTTTTGAGGCTTTTTTATTTGTCCATATATGGACAAAATAAATCCAAAGATTTCAGATATGATGAATTCGATTTATAGCTTTAGTTCAAACTATGATAGGATTAGGGTATAAACATAAATGAGGTGACGATATGAAAGCTGTAATAAATAGAAGATATGGAAATACAGATAGGATTAAATATGTTGAAGTAGATAAACCAGTCGTTAAAGATGATGAGGTTCTTGTTGAAGTGCATGCTGCTTGTATTAATCAGGCAGATGTATATATGCTTTGGGGAAAGCCATTCCCATTAAGATTTTTGACAGGTCTCTTTAGACCAAAGTATAAGATAATGGGGTCTGATATATCTGGTGTAATCAAAGAGATTGGAAATAATGTTACCAGTTTTCAAGTTGGTGATGAAGTCTTTGGGGAGTTAGCTGTTAATAGGGAAGGTGGATTTGCAGAGTATGTTACAACCAAACCTATACAATTAACAAGAAAACCAAAGAGTGTAGCTCATAGTGATGCTTCAAGTGTTACTATGGCTGGTTTGACTGCGTTGCAAGGATTGCGATTAGGTAAGGTAAAAGAAGGGTCAAATGTCTTAATTTATGGAGCATCTGGTGGTGTTGGGACATTTATGATCCAAATAGCAAAAGCAATGAAGGCAAAAGTTACTGCTGTATGTAGTACTAGAAATATTAGTGTTGCCAAAGAATCTGGTGCAGATATTATAATTGATTACAAAAAAGATAAATGGCAAGATCGAAACATAAAGTATGATGTCATTATCGCTGCTAATGGATATAACAAGCTTAAAGTATTTAGAGATGCCTTAGTAGATAAGGGTATATATGTTCTATCAGGTGGAACGATGAAGCAAATGCTGGAATTCTATTTATTTAAACCTTTTATGAGAAAAAAAGGAAATAAGCAATTTAAGAACTTTGTTGCAAGAGTTATTGGGACAGATATGAAATTTATTGCTAATATGCTTGAAGAAGGAGAATTAAGACCACATATCGATAAAGAGTTTCCTCTTGAAGAAACAAATCTTGCTTTTGATCATTTTATAGCTGGAAAGACGATAGGAAAGACAGTAATTAAAGTAAAGTAAAACAACAAGACATATCACAAGGAATTGAAAATTAAAAAGAGACATTTTTGTCTCTTTTTTGTTGCAGTTTTGGATTGAAAATCCATGTGCCGGAAGGTTGATTCTGTTCAAAGTCACAATCTACACAAAAAAAGATACTTTATATAGATTTTTATGTACCATTTTCCGTTTTACAATAAGTATTTATCGATAAACGATATATTTATGTTGACAAATGTTATTTTGTGATGTATTATATGATTATGAAAGGGGGAATGATTATGAATCGTTCTTTTAATAAAAAATATTTTAATACAATTCTTACAATTACAAGATGGATTACTAAGGTTTCAGTAGTCGGGTTATTTATCCTAATTGGATTTTTGTTGATATCAATTGGAGTTGTTATGTTTCTTCCAGTTGAGTTATTTGACTTTAATTTGGATAATCTTACAACTATAGATAGTCAATATCTTAAAGCACTTATTGAAGTAAACCCTGATTTGTTTACAGGAATAGTTAATGTGAAATGGCAATTAGTATTTGCAGGTTTCATAGGATTATTAAATGTTAGTTTTCTGCAATATGTTTTCATCATTCTTAAAAAGGCAATAATTGATGTAAGTAATGAAAAACCTTTTTCTGAAAAAAACATCAAAAGATTCAATCTAATAGGAATAGCATTTTTAGTTTCTGGTTTCCTATTTCCTACTTTTAATGGACTGTTATTCAACAGTATAATGAAAATGCTCTCTATTGGTGATGTTAATGTAAGATATATGATAAACTTACAACAAATATTTATGGGATTACTAATAATTGTGTTAGCAAATATTTTTGAATATGGTGCTTACTTACAAGAAGATCACGATATGACTGTGTAATTATGCCGATAATTACTAGACTAGATCGTGTCCTTGCCGATCGCAAAATGCAATTAAGTGAACTAAGTGAAAAAGTTGGAGTAAGCATGCCTAATTTATCAAATTTAAAAACAGGAAAAGTAAGAGCAATTAGATTCTCAACACTGGAAAAGGTCTGCGAAGTATTGGAATGCCAACCTGGAGACATATTAGAATTTAAAGAGTAAAAGAATTCTAATTTAATTTTATAAAAAAATGCACAATTATATTTTTGTGTATTTTTTTTAGTTAGTGGACAAAATGGTTTTTGAATAGTGGATTAAGTTTCACTTCATTACAAATTGTAAAAAAAGAGACTGAAATGTCTCTTTTTTGATGCAATTTTGGATTGAAAATCCATGTGTCGATGGTTCAATTCCGCCGGAGCCACCATCTACATCTTATCTAAGCCTTTTTGAGGTTTTTTTATTTTGCTTTTTTTTGTAAATAAACTATATATTATGAAAATTATTCATCTGTTGTGAGTGGAATATAAACTATGTTTTTCAGGCAAGATATACTAGTCTTGACTGAAAATTAATGTTATAATAACATATAAATGAAGGAGGATAACATGAAGAAATTTATACTTGGAATTGTTTTATTTGTAATTGGTGTCATAGGGATATTATTTATGCTTTATGGTTCATTAGAATACCCACACGTATACTCCACAGCTTCTGAATCATATAGGGGACTAACAGGATTTTTGAAAGGCAATGGATTTGTTTTTCTGTTTTATGTGTTTGTAATATTTGCAGTAAGTGGGTTATCGACTAGCATTTTAACTGCTTATACTAAAATTTTAAACTAAAAAGACACTTGTGATTCTATAAGTGTTTTTTAATGTGATTTTATAAGTGATGGTTTAATACCATCACAGCCAAAAGTATGACTTTTTAGTGTTTTTTGTTGCAGTTTTGGATTGAAAATCCATGTGTCGATACATGGACAGATGGAATAAGAAGCTCAAATTTATCGTTCATTTAGAATTAACAACAATGAACCGAATCATAAATAGTTGCAACTAATGAAGTACATAACATACCAAAGTAATTTGCCAGATAAACAATTTACATATGTAAATTGAGAATTCAATTAATGACGTAATCATATTTTTTAATAATGACAATCCATGAACTGAGATTTGCTTTTTTATATTAGTGAATTGTTACAAAATCCAATTCAATAATGCCTTTTCTATTGGATTGTGATAAAATTTGTATGATAAGCGATTTTATTTTATACAACTAAAGGAGACATTATGGGAATTCTTCATATACTAGCAACTGAAATAACAGTTACGGATCTAATTGAGTTTATAGATAGTGTAAAAGAGATATATTCTAGTTTCGGGATAGCAGCAGCAATAGGGTTACCTTATTTTGAAACATTAATTCCTATCGTGCCGTTGTTTTTAATGTTATCTTTTAATGTTTTAAGCTATGGAATGGTACTTGGATTTATACTTACTTATATAGGTACTAGCTTAGCTGCCATTACTATATTTGTATTTTTAAGAACTGTTTCTTCTGAAAAATCAATTGATGATAGAAAAGTGAATAAAAAAATCAAAAGGTATCTTTACTGGATAGAGAATACTCATCCTGCATTACATATTCTAGCTATGATGATCCCGCTTAGTCCAGCATATCTTATTAATTATTCAATGGGATTATCTAATATTTCATTTTCAAGATATCTATTTGTAACACTTGTATCAAGATTCATAATGTTGATTCTTTGTATTCCTTTTGTAATGACATTAATAATCCTTTATGAGTCTGGACAATTAGGTGGAGTACAAGTATTTTGGCTATTGGTATTTGGAACAGTTGTTATTATCGGAATCGTAGTGGGACAAAAACTAAAAACAAAGATTGAAGCGAAGCAACAATTATCTTAATATTAGAAAGCATTATAATATATATATCGTAAAAATTTACAATTAAAAGTGTTACAACGAACCGTATCACAGGTAATTGTAAAACATATTATAGAAATAATAACAAAGTCTTTTATCTCTTTATATATGAATGTATTGGAACTCTCATTTATTGATGTGTGATATAATAAAATTAAATTTGAAAGAAAATAAAGGATTAAATGGAGGACATATATGAAAAATAAGGTTAACATAAATTCAATATCCTATAACGCTTATGATGAAATGGCTGAATATTATTATAAGTTCGTAGATACAAAACCATATAATGCTATGTATGAAAGACCTGCCTTATTGTCATTATTGCCAAATGTTGAAAACAAAACCGTACTTGATGCAGGTTGTGCAGCAGGTTGGTATACAAAGTGGCTTCTTGATAAGGGTTCTAATCCAATAGCGATTGATTTTAACAAGAATATGGTTGATTTCACACGTTTAAGAACACAATCGAAATGTCAGGTAGTCCAAGCAGATTTAAACGAACCTCTTGATTTTATACCTGATAATAGCATAGACATTATTTTGTCTTCTTTGACATTGCACTACATTAAGAACTGGAGTTTTGTATTTGATCAATTTTATAAAAAACTCAGAAATGGTGGTCTTTTAGTTTTCTCTACTCATCATCCATTTATGGATTTTCATTTGTTTGACGAGATAAAGAACTATTTTGAAACAACAATATTACATGATACCTGGACAACTGACAAAGGAAAAGTAGAAGTCGACTTTTACAGAAGACCTTTACAGGATATTATTAATCCGCTAATCCAGAATGGATTTAGAATACAAGAGATATTAGAACCTCTTCCAACAAATGAGTTTAAGAAACACTCACCTAAAACGTACCAAAGATTGAGTAACAATCCACAATTTCTTTTTGTGAAAGCTAAAAAGATATGTCCTAAAGAATGACAATGCAATATGATAGGGTGTTGATTCCAAGTTGAATTAAAAATGTTACAACGAGCCGTATTACAAGGTATTGCAAAGTAAAAAGAGACTGAAATGTCTCTTTTTTGTTGCAGTTTTGGATTGAAAATCAATGTGTCGACGGTTCAATTCAGCCCGGAGCCACCATCAACATCTTATCTAAGCCTTTTTGAGGGGTTTATATTTATCTTTTTTTGTTCGGGGTATATGTGACTAGCTATTTGTAGTAATATGTTGAATGTATTGTAAAAGAAATCACTGAAAAAAATTAAAAGTACATGAATTAATCATGTACTTTTTTCTTTATTCTATTTGCGATAATTTCAAATCCTATGAGATATCTGCTTTAATAATAATCATTTTTGCGAATTCTTTGGCATTTTCTATATCTTCATTAGTAGGATGTAATCTCATTTCTTTTCGATAAGGAACCCATTCAGCTTTATTTTTTATAATTTGTGATCTTATGAACTTCTCAATTAAGAAACTGGCACTACCTTGACAGTGGAACTGTCCTAGTAATTCAATTTCTTTTTCTTTAGCTAAATTATCAAACGCTTTTTTGGAACGACCTGCCCATTTATTAAAGAGATAATCATTGCGTTCTGTTCCATCAGCATGTACTGTTGAGTGTGTATAAAACCCAGCTAGTTTAAATGACGGCTTATAAGGTATTTTTTCGATATATGAAAGTATTACTTTGGCTAGTGTTGAGTGATGACAAGGTGCTCCTAAGAATATAAAATCATAGTTGTTTAAATCAGTATCATTTATTTCTTTTAATGACTTTAAAGATGCTTCATTATTAATTGATGCAATATTATGAATTGCTTCTGCAATTTTTTTTGTATTTCCTGATTTTGAATAGTATAAAGTCAATATTTTCATTATTATCACCTCTTGATATTATTATACAGTTTATTGCTTTTATTATAAAGGGGTATATATACATTTAGTAACAAGTTGCAATTTTGGATTGAAAATCCATGTGTCGATGGTTCAATTCCGCCCGGAGCCACCATCTACATCTTATTTAAGCCTTTTTGAGGCTTTTTTATTTACTTGATTTTGTGCTATTTTGAAAGAAGAAGTACTTTTATTATTGATATGTTATAATATTTCTATGAAAGCTAAAGGGGTTGATTAGCATGTGTAAAATATATATCATTCAGCATTGTCAATCAGAACATCACATTAATGAGTTAACAGGTGGTTGGACGGATACACCATTAACTGAGTTAGGGATAAATCAATCTAAAGCAGTTGCTGAAGAGATTGAAAACCTGGGACTAAGTGATTTTGTACTTTATAGCTCAGATCTAAAACGAGCATTTATGACAGCGGAGTATATTAGTGAAAGATTCGGAATTAAGATTACTGATACTGAATTATTAAGAGAAATCAATAATGGGGAAGCTGCAAATAAAACTATGAATGGGCCAGTAAAAACAAACTATTCGACTCAAATGCTCTTCAAGTTGATAAACCATTATGGAATGGTGCGGAAACACCAAGAGAACTATATCAAAGAATGGAATCTTTTATTGAATGCTTCCTTATAAATAGATCAAAAGATATTGTTATTGTTTCTCATGGAGTAGTAATCGGATATCTGATTAGTTCGTGGCTAAAGATATCTCCTGAAAAGATGAGCGAAGTGTTTCTTAAAGGTAATGCTGGTGGAATATCATGCATATCAAATAGTCAATTCGGACAAAACATTTTGACAATGTTTAATTTAACTATAAATTGAAAATTTACTACAATATAAATACAAAAAAGAGACATTTTTGTCTCTTTTTTGTAGCAGTTTTGGATTGAAAATCCATGTGTCGAAGGTTCAATTCTTCCCGGAGCCATCATCTACAATTTATCTAAGCCCTTTTAGGGCTTTTTTATTTACAATTATATCATGTTACATTTTCTTGTGTCGACACATGGACAAGCGAAAAGCATGCACAATTTCATTTTTTATTAAGATTTAATAACGTGAGTAGTATCATAAATAAGAGCAACTAGTGATATGCAGGAACACAAGACTGTTTTAAATGCATCATATAGAATTTGATATTGATTTTGATATAAAATATATATAATTCCTTATTATTTTTGTTGTTGAACTTTTGATTGAATAAAGTATAATTAAGTTGAAGATAATAATTAGGGACAGTGATATCTATGAAAGAAAAAATTAAAGTTACAGCATTTATAACAATCCTGTTTTTTATGCTGTTTTTAAGTGGTTGCACTCAGTCTTATAATGTGGGTTTTGATACTGATGAGGGATCTATGGTTGAAACAATATCAGTATCTGAAGGGAATTTTGTGATTGAACCAGAAAGATCTTTAAAAGAGGGACATGATTTTTTAGGGTGGTATACTGACAATAACTTCACTGTGCCTTACGATTTTTCCAAACCAGTTTCAAATAATTTCACCCTATATGCCAAATGGGAGATAAATCAATACACAATTAGCTTTGAAGAAAATGGTGGAAGTGGAGTAGAAGACATCACTCTAGATTATTTGAAAGATATTGACAGTCCAGCTATCCAAAGAGAAGGATATATATTTGATGGATGGTATACTGACAATGATTTTGCTGTGACTTACGATTTTTCCAAACAGGTTTCAAGTAATTTCACCTTATATGCAAAATGGGATATGAATCAATACACAATTAATATTGAAGAATTGGAAGTAAGTAGTGAAATGTTATCCATTTTTTCAAATTACTATATTTTCGGGTATAAGGAATTAAAAAATGTAATTGCTATTGAATATTATGATGCTGATATTGGAGTTTCTGCCTATACTCATAAGTCTTTGGCAATACTTGATTATGATTATAATATATTGTGGAAGTTAGAAGTTTATAGAAGTTTTTGGGATATAAAAGATATCCATGATGATTTATTATTGGTTAGATATTGTTTTGGTGTAAGAAATTGTACAACAGGGATATTTGAGCAAGATGGAACAGAAATTTTAAGTGTAAATGACTTAACATCTATTTATATTCATAGTTTGAAACAGAGAAAAATATATCCAATACATACAAGTGATGGTAGTTATTTTGCTTTGCGTAAACCATATAGATATGATTTACCTATTGTAGACAAATATGAGTTGATCAAATTTGATATTAACTCAGTTGAAGTCTTGTATGAGTTTGAATCAATATTTGGTATAGATGCTTACGCAATACAAGATAAAGCTTTTTTGTTTTCATACCATATTCTAGATACTAGAACATATCGTTTTGTTCATGTAAACGATAAAGGTGAAGAAATATATAGCGTGATTGAAGATGATAGTTTTGAAGTTGATGTAATAGAAGATGGGTACTTTTTAACTCAAGATTCATTACTAGAACGAAGAGATATTAATGGAAATGTTTTATGGACACAATATGTTGAAGATTTTGTTAGTGTAATTTCAGAAAATGATGGTGAAGTCATTTTTCAAGATAGGAATACAATCTATACAGCAGATTCTGAAGGAATAATAGATACTGAGATTTATGTGCGTCCTACAAGCTCGAGTAATACATTATATCTTTTTGAAAATGGAGACAAGTTATTTTTTGAATGCATTATTGAAGATGAAGATGTGTCATTATTAGACCTAAATATATCGAGAAAACTTCATTATATAGATAATTCAGGGGTATCTTTGTGGAATGTCATATATCAAGAAATCAATGGATTAATCATTAAAGATGAAATGATATATCTTGATGCGTCTAATACTTATGAAGAGTTAATTGTTGAAATTGATTTGAATGGTAATATTATTGATGAATACTCATTACCTGGAGAATTGTATGGTGTAACTGATAGGAACACATTTATTATGTCAAGAGCAGTAAGTGCTGTAGAAGGATTTCGTGGTCCTATCACTGTAATTGAAGTAACAAAAACAAATGAAGAAATATGGAATACTGATAATCTGAATCCTGTTGGGGATATTATATCAATAGATGATGACTTATACTTAATTAGTCATCCACAAACCTATGATTATGTTGAGAATTGGGCAAGTATGAGCCCTTTTCATATCCTTGTTGTTGATAGTAAAGGAAATGTAATTAAAGACTTGCAAGAACAATATTCTTCATCTGCTCACTTTGCTCACGATGAAGATTATATCTATTTGAGTGCTACACCATATACTGAAGATTATCCAGATTATAGACAATCACTTTTACTGAAAATGGATTATGAAGGTAATATCGTTGAAGAAATTAAGATAGTAATGTTTTTGGGAAATCAAATATGGACATTACAAGGGGACAAAATTGTTATCTTAACAAATGTTGATTTATTCTCTTTAGAAAATTGAATTGTGAATTAAAATAACAAATGCATATAATAATTAGTTGAACTAAAAAGCGTTAAAAAGAGTCGTATTACTTATTTTTGATAAGCAAAAAGAGACTGAAATGTCTCTTTTTTGGTGCAGTTTTGGATTGAAAATCCATGTGTCGATGGTTCAATTCCGCTCGGAGCCACCATCTACATCTTATTTAAGCCGTTTATCGGCTTTTTTATTTACTCTTTTTTAAAAATTTCATATTGCTGTCTAGAGATACGGACAAACACTAAATTAATAGTTTTTAGTTTTGTAGACTCAACGATTATGTATGCTTATATGCAATCAGTTGGTATAGTAGATAATCATTTAGATAGTTGCAATATAAGAAATAGCTAAGCTGTTTTTAACAAAAAATAGACCTTAATTTTGGTCTTTTGTTTGTCTGCATCGAACTTTGTTCTATCTATACCTTTTCAATATATATGAGTAACAGGAAAATTTGTTTATTTAATATAAAACATTAAGTGATATTAAAAAAGCAGATTCTATGGAATAGAGTCTACTTTTTATGTTTTCAATTTCTGATTTAATAGATGAACTACATTAGCTGAAAAGATTAATACTACAATAAGTAGTGGGTAATAGATTATAAATCTTAAATTCAAATTATTTGGAAAGTAAATATTTATAAGATCACCATCTAATAATATATATATAAATATTCTTCCTGTGAATGTAACTAAGGGTCTGAGTAATAGAGCCCATGCTGCTGATAATCCTAATCCAACCCAGATTATATTTCTCTCAGACTTATGGAATTCTGCGGTTTTCAAAGTAATAAGTGCATAAGATATTAGTGCTCCATGATTATAAAGTGATGTATATACACTGTATGGAGGAAAATTACTATATAGTTTATTCCCCATTATTAACATACCAATAAAATATATAGAACCAGTAAGAATAGATGCATAGACACCCCAAGCTTTTAAATACTTGATGCTGAATAGAACTATTATAGGAACTACAAAATACGATGTTGTTGAAAGCTCTATTGGGATTTTCCAAGGAAAAACAAACAAGAATCCGATATTGTATAAAAGAACTAACAATAATTGTATCTTGAGAAATCTATTTCTAACAACTTCATTTTGTTTTAGAACATATCTAGAATAAAAGAACAACAATAGTAACCAGAAAAAGGAGAGAATATTTAAATGTCCCATAATCTATGTTCTCATATTAAAACTTGCTGTTTCTAGTAGAGCTTTTTTTGTATTATTACTTATCATAATTGAATTCTCCTATTTTGTATGATTCTATTCTATCATAGCATTTAAAGTCTTCAAAATAATTTCTAGATGAATATACCAAATCAACTAATGAAACTAATACTATTAGAACAAGTATATCGTTCATTTAGAATTAGTAACAATGAGCCATACCACAAGTAACTGTAAAGTAAAAAGAGACATTTTTGTCTCTTTTTTGCTGCAGCTTTGGATTGAAAATCCATGTGTCGACGGTTCAATTCCGCCCGGAGCCACCATCAACATCTTATCTAAGCCTTTTTGAGGGGTTTTTATTTATTTTCTTTTTCACAACTATTTTACACCATTGAATTACTCTGATAATTAGTTTTTTAAATAAATCTATGATATGATTTGATTAGGTAAAAAAGATTGAAAAACAATAGGGATGGTGAATATTTATGGAAGAAAAACATGTAGAGTCGTTTACTAATTCAATAATTAAACTAAGTAAAAAAATTAAAGGTGTTTCAGTAATCATTACGGATAGAAATAAAACTGTTTTTGAATATTATCATGGTGATGTTGATGGTAAAGGTACTAAAAATGATAACAAAAAAATGATGATGATTGCTTCAAACACAAAACTATTAACAATGATTGCGATAATGCAATTTATTGAACAAGGAAAGTTAAGGTTAGAAGATGATATTCAAACTCATCTACCAAAACTTAATATACCTTCTAGATTTACTTATGATGCTATAACAATTAAACAATTATTAATGCATCGTAGTGGTATATTAGGAGATGATTTATCACTTTCTTATGATTCAACAAAAACAATGAAGGATATTATCCCAGTTCTTAATAAATCATATATGGTTTCTGTTCCAGGAACGATGTATGCATATTGTAATTTGGGATATGGTCTTTTAGGGCTTTTAATAGAGAAACTTTCAAATACAACTTACGCAGATTATATTTATGAGAATGTGACTAAACCTTTGGAAATGAATTTGAAAATCATCCCTACAAAAGAAGGTAGAGAGAAATACAAAAATGTAATTTCTCAATCATTCAATAAAAAAGGCAAAGTTGTTATTGATCCGCTTTCAGCTAATTTAGCCTGTGGAAGTAGTACTTATGCTACAGCTGATGATTTAGCTAAGTTGTTAAGACTATTTATGAATCCAGGGAAGCAGTCGGTTTTAAAACAGGAAACATTAGAAAAAGTCTTAACAATGATCGATGCTCCATTTTACGAAGATAAAGAAGCACGTCATGGTTTTGGTTTAATGTTTAACTATAAAAATTATGAATCAGAGGCTATTGGTGAGATTGTTGGACATGGTGGAGACACAGTCTACCATCATAGTTCATTTCAGTTTGCACCTAAATTAGGAATTGGTATTGCTGTCATGACCAACTCAGAAAAAGGTAGAATACCAGCTCTTAATATTACAAATAAGTTATTTGCAGATTACATAAAATTATTAGGAATAGAAATTTCAATGCCTGATAAAACATCTCCTCAAGTTGAAATAGATTTAAAAAAATATGAAAATACGTTTGTTGCAATTGGATTGTTATCAGCTTTTAAGTACACTAAAAGAAATCGTTTAGTTGCGAAAATTGGATTTTTAAAATTTTATATGACATTAAGAGAAGACGGTTACTTTGATCTTCATCCAATAGGTATATCTAAACTAAAGATGTTTTCTAAAAAGTTAAAAGTTTTAAAAATTAGGATAAAGAAGTTACAAGGTGAGACAGTTGTGTACAGTAAAACTTACTACAATTTTTATAGCACTGTAGTTCCTAGTGCTGTTCTATATAAAAAACAAAAAGATGTATCTAGGTATGAATATTTAGTTGGAAAATATGAATTAGTAGAAGCTACGAAACATTGTATTGAAATGGTTACTAAAATATCATTTAAGATTAAAAGCAATAAATTACTACTTGTATTTAAGTGGGACGGAATAAAAGCAACTTACTATTTAGATGGTATTGATGATAATACATTGATTATTCAGGGTATTGGGCGTGGCACTCGTGAGACCTTAATTGTTACTAAAGATAACAATGAAATTATTTTGATGTATAAAGGTACACAATTTAAGAAAGTATCTTAAATTAATTTACAATTAAAAATGTTACACCGAGCCATAGCACAGGGCATTGCAAAGTAAAAAGAAACTGAAATGTCTCTTTTTTGCTGCAGTTCTGGATTGAAAATCCATGTGTTGTTGAACCTTTAGAAATCTAACATCTTTAGACTGCTTATCATTTTTTTATTTATATAATTTGAGATAAAAAAACCTTAGTTAATGATTAATGAACTGCACCCATAAACTTGGACATAGGAAACTATGAAAAAGAAAGGGTGCAGTTTTTATATGGCTATGTGTCACTGTTCAATACGCACACATATTTACAATTAGAACAAATATATCTTTCATTTGAAATATTTAACAACGAGTCGTAAGATTTTTAATTGCAACTAACATATAAATTATATAACAAAGCAATTAATTTGGCTATTTGTTTGAGACATAACTATTAGGAAGTAACTAAATTGATGTGTAATAATAATGGTTTGAAAAAGAAACTAATTGCAATAATTTGCAAGTCAAAGTATAATTAATGATGAAGGATGACATGAGTGGAGAGATAGCTATATTGAAAGAAAATTACATGAATTACTTAAAGACTAATCCTTTTTAGTCTTTTTTGTTTGTTATTCTTCTAAGGTAGGAATTTGCTTTAAATACACTAACATTATTTACCTCGCTTTCACCAATATTTGAAAAGAAAAGCAAAATTAATGGGTCATAATGGGAAGATACCATATTATGATTTGTATGCTCCTATAGGAAAAAACACAAAAACATATACAGTAGAAGAAGCTATGGATATCATATATAATGGTTGTTCAGTTTTTAGTAACGAAATGGCTGATTTTGTTAGAAAAGCATATGAGTCAAACTGGATTGATTTCCATGTAAGAAAAGGTAAATTTGGAGTAGCAGTGTCACAATCAATTATATGAAAAAATATAAGGAGGAAAAAGAAAATGAAAAAATTATTTATGTTATTAATGGCATTCACGCTAGTATTTGTAATAAGCGGATGTGGATTTGTAAAGGATGAAGAAACACTACCAGAATTAATTGGTATTACGATTGAGGCGGATTTAGATAATATTGAAGATTTATATGTTTCTGAAACATCATGGACACTATTTAACTTCGCAAGTGTTTCAGCAGCTGAAGAAGATGAATTTGATGCAGATGCTAATCAAGAAATGTGGTTAGTAGTTCATATGTATCATTATGATTATGAAATAAACGGAGTAGAAATTGATGGGCAATGGTACCAATATGGTGACAGAGTTTGTACTGATGGAACTGTAATAACTGAAGAAATGGATACAACATGCAGTGACTCAGATGAAGCTAAATATGTTGCTTTAAATAGAACGCAAGATCGGGTTCAATTTTTAATTCCAATTATTGTCGATGAAGAAACAGATACAACTAAAACATATACTATGAATCAATTTAGATATATGGGTGAAGATGAAGAAGAAGTTAATCAAGATTGTGATGGAGAAAAAACACAAACTAGATTATATACACATAAAGCAATGCCAGGATTTGAAAGTACTATTTATGATTATGATAGAGATACTGGTATATTAACAATTACAATTGACAATCCTGATAACGCTGAATTAACGATTAAAATCAATGGAACAGATCTTATATTAACTGGCGACATGTTAGTTGATGGAAGTTATGTTGTTGATTGTGCAGATTATTTTGATAATGAAGGTAATGGAAACAGTAAATTAACTTATCAATGGCAATGGCATAATGGAAGTTATAATGGTGAATTTAGATCAGAAGAAGCATTTAATGAATCACAGTCTCCAGTTATTACTGTAACTTCAGCTGAAGGTGTTATTTATGTACCTTATGATGGAACATTTGACATTACTGAGTATTATACTGCTGAAGACAACATTGATGGAAATCTTACTGCAGACGTTGCAGTTACATATCTTGATATGGAAGCAAATGTGATTACAGAACCTACAGAACCAGGACACTATGTAGTTGATTTACTAGTTGTAGATCAAGCTGGCAATGAAGGAATAAATAGTATAGATTTAATGTTAGGAACAGACATTCCTGTATTATTTGAGCTTACAGCTCTTGAAGCTGAAGCAGTACTTAGAGAATTTTATGATGACATATTTGTCAACTTAAGTATTTCTGAAGTATGTACAAAATATGCAGATATTCCATTTGAATGGACAATTACTGAAACTGAATGTAATGAAGACTTACCTAATGTTTTAGAAATTGGTATTACAAGTTATGTAGCAGATAATACTACAGTTTTAGATAATGTATATACATCAACAGTTACATTTAATGGAGATCATGTCATTACTGTTCAATATAGTTTTATTGGATATGAATATGGAGAAGTTTATTATTTTAATTTATTAACTGATCCATTCCAATTTCCTGGTGGCGGAGAAATGCAATTAGCTGATTTAACTGAAGCTGAAGCATTAGTGTTAGTTCAAAAATATTATATTGATTTACTAGATGTATCAATCAGTGATATTGATTTTTGTGCGGTATATGGATTTATAAATCTTAGCGCAGAAGGATTTGGAACTGAAGCTGAATGTATTGCAAATAGAATTGCAGCACAAACATATCTAAGTTATGCTGTGCTTTCTCTTACTTTCCATGTAGGTATTAATGGTGTCCCAGATTTATGGAAAGCAAATATTGATAGAGATGGTACAAGCGTAGATTCAATATTCTTATTTACAGCTGGAGATCCAGTTGGCGTAATAGCTTCAAGTGAAGTTGAATCATTTAGAGGTTAAATTAATTTAAATAAGAGAACCTCCGGGTTCTCTTTATTTTAAGGAGGAAATTATGGAATATAGTATAATATTGTTTGAACTTGTAAAACAAACAGAAATAACAGGTAATGGACTCCTAGAATTTATTCACGCTAGGAGTCTTTTTATATTTTACAATTATTGGACTAAACGGAATTTAGACAGTGAGTAATAAATCTATCAGATGAATATGAGATTAAATTGCAATCTAAAATGTTACAACGAGGTGTATCATTATTAATTGAAAATCCATGGGTCGACGGTTCAATTTCGCGCCGAAGCCACCATCAACATCTTATCTAAGCCTTTTTGAGGAATTTATATTTTATCACAAAAAGTATTACAACGCAGCTTTATTAAATGATATACTAAATGAGAGGAGATGATACAAGTGAGAGAACGACTTAATAGATTTATTGATTTATTTGAATCAAAATTCAATATTATCATTGATATTACAGCATTAATAGGATCACTATTTTGTATATTTTTAAGCATTTTTGTTTTTATTGGATCCTTCTTTAGTTCTCCAAATGAGTTCTTTCCATATGAAATAATAATTCTTCCTGGTGTACTAGGTTTCTTTGCATTAATCATGCTATTCGCTCTACGAATAACTCGCCATCTAACCAAAGAATAGTATAAATTATTTTTCACAAACCAATTAGAACAATCGAAAAAGAGACTGAATTGTCTCTTTTTTGGTGCAGTTTTGGATTGAAAATCCATGTGTCGCAGTTAAATAGCTTCACTTATCTATTATTAGATCAAATATATCTTTCAATTAGGATATTAAACACGGAGCCGTATCGTAAGGAGTTACATCTAGTGATACTAGAA
>Ga0307992_1000674_pt1 | contig 21102 bp, 16 predicted proteins | sample EllFjometagen133_FD_203162 | JGI IMG/M metagenome (GOLD analysis project Ga0307992, IMG submission 203162) | Marine microbial communities from Ellis Fjord, Antarctic Ocean - #133 | ecosystem: Environmental > Aquatic > Marine > Unclassified | place: Southern Ocean | collected 2014-10-08
GTATCCGGTGAAGCTAATGTTCCGTTCTTTTCAATCTCTGGTTCCGACTTCGTTGAAATGTTTGTTGGTGTTGGTGCTTCTCGAGTTCGTGATTTATTCAAAGTAGCTAAAGAAAACTCACCATGTATCATCTTCATTGATGAAATAGATGCTGTTGGACGTCAACGTGGCGCCGGTTTAGGTGGCGGGAACGATGAAAGAGAACAAACACTTAACCAATTACTTGTTGAAATGGACGGGTTTACAACCAATATGGGTATCATCATTATGGCTGCAACCAATAGACCAGACGTTTTAGATCCTGCATTATTGCGTCCGGGTCGTTTCGATAGACAAGTCACTATTAATTTACCAGATGTACGGGGTCGTGAAGCGATTCTTAAAGTACATGCTAGAAATAAAAAACTTGATCCAAAAATAAAACTTAACGAATTTGCAAGTCGTATTCCTGGATTTACAGGAGCCGATATTGAAAACTTACTTAATGAAGCCGCTCTTCTTGCTGCTCGTGATAATCGCACATTAATCTCTGCAATAGATATGGATGAAGCGATTGACCGCGTTATGATGGGACCTGCTAAAAAGAGTAGAAAATATTCAGTTGAAGAAAAGAAAACAGTTGCCTATCATGAAGCTGGACATGCAGTTATTGGTATTAAGTTAGAAGATGCTAATGTTGTTCAAAAAGTAACAATCATTCCGAGAGGTCGTGCGGGTGGTTACAACTTAATGATTCCTGCTGTAGAAAAATTCTTGGAAACTAAAAAATCATTAACAGCACATATCATATCTTATCTTGGTGGTCGTGTTGCTGAAGAAATCGTATTTGATACCGTAACAACAGGTGCTTACAATGATTTCCAAGTCGCAACTAAAATAGCGAGATCTATGGTAACAGAATATGGAATGAGTGAATTAGGCCCAATCCAGTATGAAAGTTCTGGTGGTAATGTATTCTTAGGAAGAGATTACTTTAAAGAAAAGAACTTCTCAGATCAAGTTGCACATGAAATTGATAAAGAAGTTAGACATATTATTACTGACTGTTTTAATACTGCTAAAACAATTATTGAAGAAAACCGTGACTTGCTTGATTTGATTGCTAAATATCTTATTGAAGTTGAAACACTTACAAAAGCTGATATTGATGAAATCGTTTCGACAGGAACATTATCATGGGCGAAAGAACAACAGGAGTTAACTCCAAGTGCGGCTTGATAAATATTTAAAAGTTTCTCGCATTATTAAAAGAAGAACAATCGCAAAGCAAGCAGCTGAAAAAGATAAAATAGACATCAATGGAAGACTGGCTAAGGCTTCTACTGCTGTTAAAGAAAATGATATATTAACCCTTTACTTCGGTTCAAAAATTATCAAAGTTAAAGTTACATCTTTGGAACCGAAAAAAGATTCGCTTATGTATGAACTTTTACAAGAAGAAAAACAGCCATAACTTTAATTATGGCTTTTTCTATGATATAATATCTTGAATTAGGAGGATTAGAAAATGATTCCAGAAGACTTAAAAGAACAACAAATTGTTCGCCGTCAAAAGGCACAAGAACTTAAAAATATGGGTGTAGAACCCTTTGGTCAAAAATTTGTTAGAACACATAACAGTAAACAACTCTTTGACTTATACCAAAATGATGACCATGATACACTCGAAGAAAAGCATATAGAAGCAATTATTGCAGGAAGAATCGTTCTTAAAAGACGTCAGGGTAAAGCTGGTTTCATGAACCTTCAGGACCGAGATGGACAAATCCAGGTCTACGTAAGACAAGATCGTATAGGTGAATCTACTTATGAGATTTTCAAGCAAGCTGATTTAGGCGATATTGTAGGTATTAAAGGTATTGTTTTTAGAACAAAAACAAATGAGTTAACACTCAAAGCTTCAGAATTTGTTCATTTAACAAAAGCTTTAAGACCTTTACCTGATAAGTTTCATGGATTGCAAGATAAAGAAGAGGCTAGACGCCGTAGATATGTTGATTTAATCGTCAATGAAGATGCGAGACGTGTTGCTTTTACGAGACCTAAAATCATTCGTGAAATTCAAAAATTCTTTGATAACAAAGGATTTGTTGAAGTTGAAACACCTGTACTTCATAGTATTTTAGGTGGTGCGAATGCTCGCCCATTTGTGACTCATCATAATACACTCGATATGGATTTCTACTTGCGCATAGCAACTGAACTGCCACTTAAGAGATTAATTGTTGGCGGTATGGAAGCTGTATATGAAATTGGTAGACTCTTTAGAAATGAGGGTATGGACGCTAAACATAATCCAGAATTTACAACCATTGAAGCCTATTTAGCATATGCTGATATGACTGATATGATGGATTTAGTTGAGGAATGCTTATCAACCGTTACCTATGAAACCTTAGGAACTTATGAAGTTACATTTAATGACCAAGTCATTCAAATGGGTCCACCTTGGAAAAGATGGCATATGGTTGATGCTATTAAAGAACTTTCCGGAGTTGACTTTTGGAAGCAATATACGCTTGATGAAGCCATTAAACTCGCTGAACAACATGAAATTCACGTTGAAAAGCATTATAGCTTTGGACATATCGTTGACGCATTTTTTGAAAAATATGTTGAAGAAACCATTGTACAACCAACGATGGTTTATGGACATCCAATTGAGATCAGTCCGTTAGCAAAGAAAAGTGTTGCAGATCCTAGATATACTGATCGCTTCGAACTTTTCATTATGTCAAGCGAGTATGCAAATGCATTTAGCGAACTTAATGATCCAATAGATCAAAGAGAACGTTTTGAAAATCAATTAAAAGAAAAAGAATTAGGTAACGATGAAGCAACTGAAATGGATATCGACTTTGTTGAGTCCTTAGAATACGGCATGCCACCTACTGGTGGACTAGGTATCGGTATAGACCGGTTTGTCATGTTACTTACAAATACACCAAATATTAGAGACGTTATCCTTTTCCCACATTTAAAACATAGATAAATGATAAAGCAACTGAGTTCAGTTGCTTTTTTGTTTATGTTGCATCATATAAATATGATACAATAAAGGAAAAGAGGGACACAAATGAATCAGATAAACGTTTCTAATTTAACTAAAAATTATCAAACTGGAAAAGTTATCTACGAAGTGCTTAAAGGCATTGATTTTTCTATAGATGATGGTGAATTCGTTTCCATTTGCGGTCCATCTGGTTCTGGTAAAACAACACTCCTTTATGTTTTAGGAGGGTTAGAACCTTATACATCAGGCTCTATTTCTATTTTCGATAAAGAACTAAATACCTATACTGATCAAGAAAAAGCAAAAATGAGATCACAGGATATAGGATTTGTTTTTCAGTTTTACAATCTAATTCCTAATCTAACCGTTTATGAAAATATCATGTTATCTTCTGTTTTAGGTGCTAATAAGTCTAAAGATGAAATTCTAAGCGTCCTTGATTCAGTTGGTATGAAGAATTATCATGCTTATTATCCATCCCAACTATCTGGTGGTATGCAGCAAAGAGTTGCTATTGCTAGATGTTTAATCAATGAACCGAAAATTATTTTCGCTGATGAGCCTATCGGAAGTTTAGATTATAAAAATGGAATCGCGATTATGGAACTCTTTAAAACACTCAATCAAAAATATCATAAAACTATCTTGATGGTTACGCACAATGAGGATACAACAGCCTATGGAACAAGAACATTGCATATGTTGGATGGGAAAGTGATTATGGATGAAAAAAATAATAAGTAAAATCGGATTTTCGTTCCGTTACGCTTTTAAAAACATCATTCGTTTTAGAATCCGTTCTATCTTGCTTATATTAAGTTTTACTGCTTTATTCGTAATCATCCTAATTGGTGCATCTACTCAGATGTTTATCAAATCGTATTATTACGATGAACTTGAAAAAAAGTATCAAAATATTGATTTTTCTATGGGTATTACCTTAAATAGCGATTTAAGGTTTTTTTCAATTAGAGCGCTTAATGATGCTGATGATTTAGATCTTGTCGTTGAAGATTATATGCCATTTTTCGAAATGGATGCACTAATTGAGGTCAGTGGAGAAAAACAGTATGTAAAGACAATGTCCTCTACATTAGCTCAACTTATAAAAGTATCAAATCCGATTTCTTTCCAAGGAAGCACACTATCGGAAGATGAAGTAATTATCACAGAAAGTTTAGCTAATCAGCACCAACTCATAACAGGAGATAGCATAATATTATTTTTAGGAGATGCAACGAAAACTTATTCTATTGTTGATATTATAGCTGATGGTGGACTTTTTCAAGGAGATACTATATTTTTAAATAAGGCAGGTAGCTTATCGTTTTTTCTTTCTGCTTTAAACCCATCACTTGCTACTCTTCATCCTTCACTTTTAGTGAATATTTATAATCAAGTCTATTTTGATGTTAATTTTGATGCTACAAATGAACAGGCAATGAACTTTGTATCATCAATTCCTCAGTTTTCTAATCTAAAGACACAACTATCTATAGATACAGATGCAGTTGATCAACTCATAAGAAGAGTTATCGCCTTTTTTCAAGTTATGATCATTCTTGTCTTTCTAGTTATATTACTTGTCATGCAAACGACATTTATACTGTATTTTAACGAAAAGAAAAAAGGGTTTGCAATCGTGAATTTACTCGGTGGTACTAACAGGTTTACATATGGTATTGTACTAATTGAAATGTTTATCTTTTTTGTTATATCATTGACTGCTTCTATTTTCATTGCAAATACCGTCCTACAAAAAGGATTATCATATGTTGGATCATCAGCTACTTATTCATTAGAGTTTTCAACCATATTGCAAACAATCCTCATTACTTCATTCATATTTATCGCAACATCATTATATTATTTCACATCAATAAAGAAAGAGTCCTCAATTCAACAGTCTATGAGTATTGGTGTTGAAAAGAAAATTCACTTACTCCCACAAATAATCATCATTAGTGTTTCATTCTTCATATATTTCATTCTCAAATTAAATATTATCTATTCTTGGATTGGAGATTATAGAGCAATCGTTCAGTCAATTTCAGCTTTCGCCATTCTATTTTCATTGACATTCTTACTGATTTACCTATTTGCTAAATCACTGAATAAATATAGAAAGCCTCAAGCTTTTGCTCTACACTTAAAGATTTTACTCTCAAAAAAGTCTTTCTATCAGTATATTTCAGTTATTCTCGTTTGTTTTATGAGCATCTTTTTACTTGTTTTATCAAACGATCATATGGATAAAAGGATCGAAAATTATAAAAATGAATTTAGTGTAGATTTCGTACTCACCAATTTTATTAGTAGGTATGATCAAACTTACACAGAAATCCAATCGCTTGATAGCGTTAGCCAAGTTTCTAAAGTTGGCTATCTCCAAGATATAGAGTTTATTTCTTTTAATCAAAATATTCGAAACTTAATTTCTATGGATTCACAAACAATTGATGATTTTTTTAATTTTGATTTATCCGAACAATCATTAACTTCTCTAGAGAGCACAGAACAGATATCCATTCTATTACCAGAGAGATTTAATAAACTCTATCAGATGCAAACCGGAGATACCATTCGATTATATATCAATCCGGATCATCCAGATGTTGGATTTGAAATTAATGGTTTCTTTAATAAAGAAATTGGAGATATGGCATTTACAAATCTCCATTTATTCCCAGAATATGATGACATAAGTCAAAATTCACTATTTGTTAATTCAAATACTGAAAAAACAATTCTTAAAAATGAATTAATTGGCCTATACAGTAAAAACATGGTCTATATCTTAGATTACCAATTGCTAGTAGACGCTAACGAAGCACGAATGAGAACAACAACTGACTATTTAACAATTATTCTAGCAACAATGATTGGATGTTTTATTCTTTCTATATTCAACCATTCACTTTTATTACTAGGGCAGATGAAAGATACTTATGCTAGATTATTTGTGTTAGGTTTTTCTAGAAAGAAAATGATTAGCGTGCTAATCAAGGAAAGTATTTTGATCTTCACCATTTTACTTTTTGTATCGCTTGTTAGTTTTATTCTGATTTCAAGTCAGCTTACACCACTTATGTTAATATCTGGAGAATACGAACTCATGCACTTATCATTAAATTCTATAGTTACTGGTAGCCTCATCATTTTGATTGTGTTCATATTAACAAAACTTTCCTATTTTTGGGGTGTTTTGCGAATTAAGCCAAGTGATGTTGTAAAATATTATTAAATTTCGCGTAATAGTGAACAATAAAGTTTTTCAATTTGTATATGACTGCAAAATAATAGTATAATGGAAATAACATCCTAGTTTGAATTTCCAACTATATAGTTTCATTGTTGTGATTCTTTGAGATTTACATTCACACTATTTTTATCTATACAAAAGAGTATTTATACTCTATCGTATTACCAAATTCATAAGGAGGAGATTATTTTGAAAAATTTAATGCGTATTGTTTTACTGCTCGTATTCTCGGTTTTTCTAGTGAGTTGTGGGGGGATTACAATTACACTTGATACACCTGGAAATGTTATTATCACTGATGGCGTCTTAACATGGGACGCAGTAACTGATGCAGAAAGTTATATTATTGGGGTTGATACTAACAGTTATACTGTTACAGAACCCACATTTGATTTAAAGACTTTATCATTGGTTCCGGGAGATCACCTTGTTCACATTGTTGCTATGGCTGGTTCGGAAGTTTCTATGGCTTCTGCATCAGTTACTTATACAGTAGCAGCGGCATCAGGGTTAGCTATCCCACAAAATGTTGCCATTGCTAATGGTGTTGTAACTTGGAGTGCTGTTACAGGTGCTACTGGATACGATGTTCATGTCGGAACTGAAACTTATACAGTGACAGTTGCAACTTATGATTTGAACACATTAACTTTAGCTTCAGGTAGTTATAATGTATACGTTGTTGCAAAAGCTGGTACAGAGGTTTCAACTAACTCTACAACTCAAGTTTATGTTATAGCAGGAACACTTGCTGTTCCACAAAACGTTGCTATTGCTAATGGTGTTGTTACTTGGAGTGCTGTTACAAGTGCTACTGGATATGATGTTCACGTGGGAACTGAAATTTATACAGTGACAGATACAACTTATGATTTAAACACATTAGAACTTCTTCCTGGTGACCATACAGTTTTTGTTACCGCTAAATCAGCAACAGACTCATCGGCTGCATCGTTATCCGTGACTTTCCAAGTTGCCAGCGCTAACGTAAATACCATATATGCTGCTGCATTGCTTGCAATGAATTTATCATATGTACCTGATATGATTGAAGATGATTTTGAGGATGAGGATGAATATCGCGAATATATGGATATGTCCCAACTCGCTTATACATATAGTGAAACAGCTGCTGCATTAGGCATGACTGAACTCGAATCTGTGACTATGTTTGCTCATGTAGCAACTACTCCAGCTCGCATGGCATCAATGGCTGATCTAAGCGGTTTAATGACAGAAATCGATTCCTACGATATGTATGGTCTTGATTCAACAGAGTTAGCAAATATGCTTTATGAACTTGCTACAACAGGTCTTACAATTCATTTAAGTGATCTTGCGTATAAAATAGCTGAGGTCCAAGCTGGTATCGTTGTTGAGCAAGCAGCTTTAGTTGTTGCACAAGCTCAATTTGACTTTTCCGCAATGCGTACAGAACTTGCTGCTTATGCAACTGATGGAGAACTTGCATTAATTGACTCATTCTTAACTGGTCAATATGAAGGAACTACTTTTGTTTCATATACTCTTTATAATATTGCAAACGAATTATACTATGATCAACCATATTACAATAATTATGACGACGAATATATTGATATGTTCTATAGTGTGCTAGACAAAGCTAGAGTTGCTGGTGATTACCAACTTCTCGAACAATTTCTCACCGGATTACCATTTGAGGAAGTCTCGGTGCTCAATGGTTATTACATGTACATCTATGGTGAAACAGACCGTATTGAAGAGTATACCGATGAAATAGCTACAATGACTGAGTTATCTGCTTTCATGCTTACTGATAAAGATATGATTGTAGAATCACTCGTTGGTGTCTTCGACTACCTAGCCTTAGTTTATGATACTGTTCCTGCTACTCTAGTTTCACTTGTTGATAATCTTGCTTTAGATGGCGAATTAACTATACCTGAATATATCACTCTAAAAGATGAAGTTACTGCCATACTTCTAACAACTTTACCATCTGATGATGATTTTGCAAGTGTTTATGTAACATTATTTACTGTAGGGGATGCATTTGATATTGTTGACTTTACTGATTATTTTGCATATGCTGGATTCCTTGGTGACGTAAATCATGCTGTTATCGAAATGGGATTAACATTCATCGGTGATATTAATCAAACTACCGTTGATGAAGTTATGTTACTTGTTGATGAAATGATTATTCCAGGTGACTACGTAGACGATGGAGATTATTCATATTACGAATCAGATTCTATTGATTTTCCAGTAGCGGTTGAACTCGCAGTTTATCTTGGTGACTACTTAGAAACATTTAAAACTGATAATCCTGCTTTGTTTACTAACTTAAATACTCTAGAAACAGATGCACAAGTTGAAGAACTCGTTATGTTATTCGGTGAAAGCGTCAAAGCGGTTTTAGCTTTAGAACTTGATCTTGAAGAATATGATATAGCTGAAATGGTTATTGATGAAGTGCTTGCTAACTATGATACGCTCATAGCAGCAGCTGATGTATTTGAAGCTGTTGGTATAAATGTTGTTGATGAATTTTTAACCACAAGTGGCCAAATGCTTTTAGATCTTTATGATTTAATTGAAAATGGTTCTGGTGATCTAAGCAATCCACTATTCGTTGCTGATGTACAAGTTGTACTCGCACAAATGACTGATTATGCAAATGCAATGACTTCAGAACTTGATGCTACTTCTATTGAAACGCTATTAAGCGTTGTCGGCATTCCTATTAAACTCCAATTACTTATGGAAAGTGATTTAGATCCTGCTGATATTGATGCACTTATTGATTTATCATTAGTTCCTGCTTCAGCTATGCTTGATATCGCATTTACATTTGTTGGTTATCTTGATGATCAAACAGTGGTAGATGTTATCTCACTTGTAGATGAAATGATTATTCCGGGTGATTTTGTTGAAGGAACAATGTATTATGACGGTTATTACGAACCAGATACTGTTGATTTCCCAGTAGCGGTTGAACTCGCGGTTTATCTTGGTAGTTTCTTACAAGACTTTAAGACAGATAATGCTCTTAAATTTGATGCATTAGATGGCTTATTTACAGATGGTGATATTGAAGCTCTATTAACTCTAGTTGCTAATCTTGCTTTATCTGAGTTAGAACTTGAAATGGACCCTGATGAATATGATATGGTTGAAATGGTTATCAATGAATTACTCGCTAACTACGATACAATCATTGCTGCATCTGATGTATTTAATGCTATTGGCATAAACATTGTTGATGAATTCTTAACGACAAATGGCTTGATGCTTTTAGATCTATATGATTTAATCGAAAATGGTTCTGGTGATCTAAGCGATTCACAATTCGTTACTGATCTACAAGCTATTCTTGTTCAAGTAACTGCTTATGTAGATACAATGACTTCAGAACTTGATGCTACTTCTATTGAAACGCTATTAAGCGTTGTAGGCATTCCTATTAAACTTCAATTACTTATGGAAAGCGATTTAGATCCACTTGATATCGATGCACTTATTGATTTATCATTAGTTCCTGCTTCAGCTGTTCTTGATATCGTCTTTACACTTGTTGGTTATCTTGATGATCAAACGATGATAGACATGGTATTACTTATAGATGAAATGCAAATTCCTGGTGAATTTGTTGATGATGGCTATGGTGGAGGTTATTATGAATCAGATACTATTGATTTCCCAGTAGCGGTTGAACTTGCCGTTTATCTTGGTAACTTCTTACAAGACTTTAAGACAGATAATGCACTTAAATTTGATGCATTAAATATTTTATTTACAAACGGTGATATTGAAGATCTATTAACTCTATTTGCTAATCTTGCTTTATCTGAGTTAGAACTTGAAATGGATCCTGCTGAATATGCTGTTTTAGCTATTGTTGTTGCTGATGTTCTTGCAGATTATGATAACATTATTGCTACAGGCGAATTCATTGAAACAATCGGTTCTAATCTTGTTGATGAATTCCTAACAACAAGCGGTCAAATGTTCTTAGATCTATATGATTTAATGAACGATCCTGCTGCTGCAGATGTTGATGTTGCTTTATTTGCTCTTGACTTGATGGATATCTTTGGACAAGCAGTTAATTACAATACTGCTATTATGGGTGAATTAGATGCTACATCCGTTGAATCACTATTAAGACTAGTTAAATTCCCATTAAAAGTTCAAATGATGACAGAAGATGGTATGACTGAAGCAGAATTTGAAGCATTCTTTACAGCTTTAGTAACTCCTGTTTCAACAGTTATCGTTAATGTCGCTACACTTGAATTAGCTTTAGTAGCTGCACTTGATGGCATGGATTTAACAATTGTTGGTTCAGAATTCTGGCCAATTGTTACTGAAGATGAAAGAGCAATGCTTCTAGCTGTTATTACATTAGATACAGTATTAACACCTGCAAATGAAGCGCTTGTCTTTACGACACTCAACATTATTAAAACTGATATCTTAAAAAATGCTGATGTATTAGTAATGATGGAAAATACTGCTGCTGATGTTGATCTTATGATCGGTGATATTGTTATCCTTTTAACTGATGTATTTGCTGAAGTGCATGTTGTTGCTGACTTTACTCCTATGACGCCACTTACTACTGCTCAAATAACTCAACTTCACGATTTATTTGCTATGCTTGAGCCAACACCAGATGTACCTGCTTAAATTGATTTAATACTCACATAAATACAATATAAAAAGCGACGCGTTCAATTGAACGTATCGCTTTTTTTTATTTGTATTTGATAATACTTATAGAATACCTAACTCATCTGCTATCTCTAAAAAGATATCATTAATTGGATAATACTCTACATTGAGTTTTTGAAACATTTCAAACGTCATTTCATCAAGTTGATCAAACATGGTTTTCGGAATTTCTTCCTTATTTTCAAGTTTTTTTGTGATATCTTGTTCAAAATCAACGAGTTTGTCCATATCCTTTTGTTCAAAGTTTTCAACACCTAAAAGTTCATTTTGAAAATCGATCGTACTTAATAATAAATTGACATCTTTAGCTCTTAGTTCAAGAATCTTAATATCATTTTTATATGATTTTTTTAATAATCTTGAAATCTCTTCTAATTGATCAAATAGATAATAGAACCCTGTTTCAAAGATATGATCTTCATCGTCTGTATAGGTTTTATCATCAATGAGCTTGTCATATAAATGATCCGTCACACCAATGACATGCTTAAAACGTAAAATCAAATCAGAATTGCTTTCAACTAAGTACTTTACTAAATCATTATTTTCAATTTTCCAATTTGCATATTCGTGATAAACTCTTTCATCACGCATATTAATCACCTACTTATGCTTTATTTGCTGAACCGAATACTTCGATTTTTTCTGCAACTAGTTTCTTCATAGCTTCATAACCTGGAGCTAATAATTTTCTTGGATCAAATCCTTTACCAACTAAATCTTTACCTTCTTCAATATATTTACGTGTAGCTGCTGCAAATACCAATTGAAGTTCTGTGTTCACGTTAATTTTAGATACACCAAGTGAAATAGCTTTTTGAACCATTTTAGCAGGAATACCTGTACCACCGTGCAATACAAGCGGAACTCCACCAGTTACTTTTTGAACTATTGCTAAAACTTCAAAGTCTAAACCTTTCCAGTTAGCTGGGTATTTACCATGAATATTACCAATACCAGCTGCGAACATATCGACACCAGTATCTGCGATTAATTTACATTCTTTAGGATCTGCGATTTCTCCCATACCAATAACGCCATCTTCTTCTCCACCGATAGAACCTACTTCAGCTTCAACTGAAACGCCTTTTGCATGGCATGCTGCAACGATTTCTTTTGTTTTAGCAAGATTTTCTTCAAATGGGTAATGTGAACCATCAAACATAATAGAAGTGAACCCAGCATCAAGTGCTTTATAAGAACCTTCATAAGTTCCATGGTCTAAATGAACTGCTACAGGTACTGTTACATTATAATGCTCGTCCAATGCTTTTACCATTGCCATTACTGTTTTATAGCCACCCATATATTTTGCTGCACCTTCAGATACACCAAGGATAACTGGGGATTTTAATTCTTCAACTGTGGTTAAAACTGCCTTAATCCACTCTAAATTATTAATGTTAATTTGTGCTACACCATAGCCTTCTTTATGCGCTTTGAGTAACAATTCTTTTGCTGATACAACTGACATATTATTATTCCTCCTTAGAAATTGTTCAAATCTATTATATTACAAAGTATTGCTTTTAGCAATAAATACAAATAGTGTAATCGTTCACATTATTGCTGTTTATTGTGATACTTAATTGCCGAACCGATAAAGTCTTTAAATAATGGATGTGGTCTAAGTGGTCTCGAAAGAAACTCGGGATGAAATTGAACAGCAACAAACCACGGATGATCTTTAATCTCTATCATTTCGATTAAGTGATATTCGCTATTGTAACCTGATAAAATCATATTACTTTCTTCAAATTGTTCAAGATACCGATTATTGAATTCGTATCTGTGGCGATGTCGTTCTTTAATTAAATTTGTCTGATAAGAAGCATACGCTTTAGTTCCTTCTTTTATTTCACAATCATACAGTCCCAATCTTAATGTTCCACCCATATCTTCATCTGATAATCTTCCTCTTTGCAATGAAATAACTGGATCAGGTGTATCAGAATCAATTTCTGTTGAATTTGCTTGATCAATTTTAAGGACGTTTTTCGCATATTCAACGACAGCAAGCTGCATACCATAGCACAATCCAAAATATGGAATGTTATTTTCTCTAGCATATGTGATTGCTGCTAATTTTCCTTCTGTTGCTCTTTTCCCAAATCCTCCTGGAACCAAAATACCATCGCAACTTTGAACATATTCACAAATGTTAGTTTGATCTACATCTTCAGCATTAATCCAATGGATATTTATTTTCTTATTATGGAAATATCCAGCGTGTTTTAATGCTTCGCTTACAGACAGATAAGCATCATGAAGTTTGACATACTTTCCTACTAAAGCAATATTAATTTCTTCTTTTAAGTGTTTAATTCGGTAAACAAGGTCGATCCACGGTTTAATATCCGCAGGTTTTTTATCATATCCGAAATGTTTAAGTATCCGATCATCAACATGTTGATCAAATAGGTTAATAATAACTTCATATAAAACAGACACATCAAGTGACTCAAAAACATCTTCAACATCTACATCACAAAATAATGCGATTTTATCTTTTACTTCTTGTGAAATAGCTCTTTCACTTCGAAGCATAATGATATCTGGATGAATTCCTAAACTCATGAGTTCTTTAACACTGTGTTGCGTTGGTTTTGTTTTTATCTCATTCGCTGCTTTTAAATATGGTACAAGGGTGTTGTGGATATAAAGGGTATTGTTAAAGCCAAAGTCTCTTCTCGCTTGCCTAATAGCCTCCAAGAACGGTAAGGATTCAATGTCCCCAACCGTACCACCAATTTCTGTAATAACGATATCTGGGTCAGTATGACGTGCTACATCCACTAATTTTTTCTTAATTTGATCTGTAATATGAGGGATAACTTGGACTGTTGCTCCTAAATAATCCCCTCTTCTTTCTCTTTTTATTACGGTTTGATATATTTTACCTGTTGTAATACTCGAGTGTCTATTCAAGTTTTCATCAATAAATCGCTCATAATGTCCTAAATCAAGATCCGTTTCAGCTCCATCGTCGGTCACGAAAACTTCTCCATGTTGATATGGGCTCATCGTTCCTGGATCCACATTAATATAAGGATCAAACTTCTGCATAAAAACTTTTAATCCCCTACTTTTTAAAAGTTGTCCAATTGCCGAAGCTGTAATACCCTTACCCAAACTCGAGACAACTCCACCTGTTACGAAAATATATTTAGCCATTTTTTAATCCTCCAATTTTCATAAAAAAAGTCTCCATCAATTTAGGAGACTCTTTGGTGTGCCCTCATTCATTATATCAAATGACATAATAAGTAACAACAACGAAATGATTTTTTTTAGACTTGATTTAGATTCTTTAAATAGTAAAAGTCTCCATCAACTGATTCGGGAATAAATCCCATTCTCTTCAAATAGCTTTGGTGTTTTTCATTACCAGGTTTAGTAAGTAATGTCTCATATCCTTGTGACATAAAAAATTCTTTCTGGTCTTCATACAAGAAATGTCCCATCTTGAAATCTCTATATGCCGGAACAACATAATCAATAATAATTTCTAAAGTCTTTTCATCTTTTATCTTTGTAACAACAATACCCGCAGGTACTGTATTTCTTAAGATAAATATCTTCATGTACTTTGGATCATCAAGATTATTGTCTATATCCATAAATGATTCTATATTTTCCTTATAAAATGATATGAAGTAATTGAAATACTCTGTTTGATTTCCTAGTTTTAATAAACTAAAGTAATCTTTTCTTTTGTACATGTGCACAAGGTAATAAACATTAACCAAAACAATACCCGCGTTCATGAATCCAACAGGTAGTGCATGTATTAAAAATCCATAGGCGGAAAACATAGTTGCACCTATAAGACTAATCCATCTCAATTTTTTTAAGGAACTCATAACAAGTGATACTAAAACAATTAATGAGGCTAGATAGCCTAGCCATTCTATAATATCTAGCATTGATACCACCCTTTCTTTATTTCTATTATAATCTTTATCTTTAAATTCGAAAGAAAAGGGATACGCAGATTTACGTATACCCTCTTTTAGATTCATACTTAATTCTTATTTGTCGTACATATCCTCATAGTCATCCATGATTTCATTATAGTCATCTTCGTTATATCCTTTATTATCAAATTCGACTTCAGCTTCATCATCACCATCGTCATCATCAGTTGATTTAATTGGCAATCCGACATCAATATATGCTTTTTCTTCTTTTATTTCTTTTTTTACTTCTTCGTCAACGACTTCTTCCTCTTCTTCATCAACCTCAACAACGACCTCTTCCTCTTCTTCTTCGAGAATGAATTCAGTAAAATCTAGGTCTTCTTCGACATCTTCTTCGACTTCTTCTGCATGAACAAAAGCGAAACCGTCTTTATCCCATAATTCCAAGTTTCTTTCTTTTAAATCCCATTGGTCATCACCACAATAAACAAACTTAGCGCTTTGTGTAATATCCATATAAAGTTGTGTTAGTTTATCAATGTCGTCTAGAGAAATATTCTTGATTTCTGCAACACCCTGGATAAGTTGTTGAATCGTTAACGGACCTTGTTTTTCTTTAAGTAAGACTTCTGCAATTTCAAGCATTGCTAATAATTTATGTTTTTCGTTCATTTCTTCCTCCTAAAACCGTTTATATTGTATACTAATCGTTATATTTTTGCAAGTAATATTTATGTTAATTGAGTAATTAGCAAAACAATGGCTAAAATAACTGCAAGAACGATAAATAATTTAAGCATTTTTTTAACAAAACTTAATGTACCTAATACGATGATAATACCAACAAATACCACACCGACAATTTTGATAAGCTCGGGTAGTGGTGAAACGAATTGATCATATAATCCCAATAACTTTCCATCAAGATCTAACGTATCTGCAAGAAAACCATTAAACTTCCCATAAATTGATTCGAAGAACCCTCTTAAAGTATCCCACACATCCTTTTCCTCCTATATTTATATTATTAATATTTTCTTCTGTTTTCTACGGCTTTACTTAATGTGAGTTCATCAGCATATTTAAGTTCAGCGCCAACAGGTAGTCCCGAAGCAAGTCTGGTAATTGATAGATTTTCACTTTCAAAAAGCGATTTTAAATATTTGGCTGTCATCTCACCTTCAACAGTACCGTTTGTTGCTATAATCATCTCAGAAACTGATTTGATTCGATCAGCAAGTGTATCAATATTTAAATCTTTATCAGTGATACCTCTAGAAAAATCAACAAGTCCTCCTAAAACATGATAGACGCCATGATAGGTTCTCATTTTTTCCATGACAAATACATCTTTAGCATCAGCAACAACCATCAGTGTCTTATGATCTCTTTCTTTGTTTGCACATATATCACAAACATCATGATCAGTAATCATATGACAGACAGAACAATATTTAATTTCTTCCTTTAATCTTTTCAAATGGTCAGAAAAGGAAAGAATAGCATCATCATCAAAGTTTGATATAAGATGGAGTGCGAGTCTTTCAGCTGTTTTTTCTCCAATACCAGGTAATTTTTGAAAATCATCAATAATTTTTTTTAAGATGGCTGGATACATTAAAATCCGAAGCCTCCCATACCACCTGAAAATTGACCCATTGTTTCTTCCTGTTCTTTTTCTATTTGTTTTAATGCATCATTGACAGCAAGTAAGATTGCATCTTGAAGTAATTCAGCTTCTTCAAGCATTTCAGGATTGATTTGAACATCAATAACCTGTCTAGTGCCTTGCATAATGATTGTGATGCCACTAGCTTTGCCGAAATATTCTTTTCTTTCTAGCTGTTCTTGAGCCTCAACCATTTGTTTTTGCATCTTCTTTAATTTGTTTAACATGTTTGGATTCATAATTTTACTCCTTTACTGTGACTTTATCCCCAAAATATTCTTTTGCTAAAGATATAATTTCGGGTACTTTTTTTGATTCATTTTTAATATTGTTCTTATATAGTTTTAAATCATAGGGTGGTAGTTTTGGTTTCTTTTGTCCTTTTTTCCACAAGTCTAGATAAATACCTTTAATAACAATCCAATCTGCTTTAAGTATTGCAACGTAATCATCGATTAACTTTGTTTTACTATTAAAGATTTCAAGAACTAGTTTTTTAGTTTCAGGCTCCATAATTCTCTTGCATGAACTGATATCATCAAATACGATTAGCATTGTATTCGATACCGCTTCTAATTCGGATTGTGATAATTGATAAGCAACCATTTTTAAATGAGCTTTTGGATAGTCTTTAAAATGTTCCCATCCAGATTTCATCAATGCTTTCTTTTCTTTATCATCATTATTCATGATAGATTCAATTTGCTTAATTGTGACTAATGGTTTTTGACTAGTATGAATGACTTCTTTAGGCTGAATCTTTATTTGTTCTCTAAGCTCCTGGATACTGTTTTTTAGATCCATAAGCGTCGCTTCATAATCAATCGTCTTTAAAGTTTGATGTTCCATCATTTTAATCAAACCAAGTTCAACATAAGCTCTTTTTTGGTGTGTCCATTTCATATCTTGCTGTAACTGATTTAGGACATCTAAATAAAAGTAGATATGATCAAATGAGAAAATACTTAATAACTCAGTATATTTAGGTAAATCAACTTTTGTTGATTTTTCAATAAGGATATCACGAAGCGCTAAAATAAGATTGTTAACGATTCTTGTTATCTCTTTGCCTTCAGATATTAAGTTCTTAAGAAGAACCATTGCTTTGCTGATTTCTTTATTAGATATTGCAGTAAGTAACTCGGTTAGTGCCTTTTTAGAAACACTTCCTGATACTTGATGAATATCATCTTCAGAAATTTTTCCATCAGAAAATGAGATTGCTTGATCTAATAAGCTGATCGCATCTCTAAGTCCGCCCTCTGAATTCACAGCAATCGCACGAATCGCTTCAGCTGTGATATCTATTTTTTCTTTAGTAGAAATTTCATTAAGTTTTTCAATAATATCCACTGTTTCAATATTTTTGAAATCAAATCGTTGGCATCTTGATAAAATCGTTGGTGGAATTTTATGAACTTCGGTTGTTGCTAGAATAAAGATAACATGCTTCGGAGGTTCTTCAAGTGTTTTGAGTAATGCATTAAATGCTCCTGTTGTAAGCATATGAACTTCATCGATGATATAGACTTTATATTTGCCAACACTTGGCATATACTTAACCTTATCTCTAAGATCTCTTATTTCATCAACACCATTGTTTGATGCAGCATCAATTTCAATAACATCGGAAATATCTCCTCTGTCAATCCCTTTACAAATATCACAGTGATTACATGGTTCATTTGTTGGCTGGTTTAAGCAATTTACAGCTTTAGCAAATATCTTAGCGATACTTGTTTTCCCGGTGCCTCTTGGACCACTAAATAAATAGGCGTGGGCAATCTTATCATGAAGTAGTGCATTTTGTAATGTTCTGATGATAACCTTTTGTCCAGACACTTCGCTAAACGCCTTTGGACGGTATGCACGATACAATGCTACATATGACATTTGGATTCCCTCGCTTTCTTTCTTTTCTCATTATATCACATATTATATTATATAATATGACATAAAATCTTAAAAATATAACCCTTTTTTTATTTATTTACCTAAACAAAATTTAGAAAATAATTCATTAAGTAAATCGTCTTGGTAATTTTCCCCAAGAATATCACCCAGCAATCTCCATGCTGCAGTTAAATCGATTGCATAAACATCAACTGGCATATCTAAACCAATTGAAACTATCACATTTTGTAGTGATTTTTTAGCTTCACTTACCTTCGCTATATGTCGTGCATTTGATAAGTAATTAAAGTCTCTTTGCTCAATGTCTTCTAAAGATAAAATGGTTAGAATTGCTTGTTCAAGTTCTTTTAATCCTGCTTTAGTAAGTGTAGATATTAAGATAACTTCATCCATTTTTAAAACCTGAGGTAAATCAGATTTATTTGCGATGATGATACGTTTTTTATGATTTGTTAGTTCTAATAATTCTTTATCCTCTTTAGTTAATAACTTCGATTGATCCAATACAAGTAAAACAAGTTCAGCATCGTTAAGTGCCTTCATTGAGCGGTTTACACCAATTTTCTCAACAATGTCATTTGTTTCTCTTATACCTGCTGTATCAATTAAATTGAGTGTAACCCCATTAATATTAACATATGCTTCAATCGTGTCTCTAGTGGTTCCTTCTATCTCAGTGACGATTGCTTTATCCTCATCGATAAGTGCATTTAATAAACTGCTCTTGCCTACATTTGGTTTCCCAATAATAACCGTTTTTACGCCTTCGCGAATCATCTGGTTCTTTTGAGACTCTCTTAAAAGATTATCAATTTCAGCAATTAGTATTTCTGTTCTCGGACCAATGATTTCTTTACTCATGACTAGAGCATCATCATATTCAGGATAATCAATGTTGACCTCTATTTGAGCAATGATAGTTAACAATTTTGATCTAAGATTTCTGATTAGTTTTGAGGTTTCTTTTCTCACGCCAAGGTTTGCAATCTTGATTGCCTGTTCGCTTTTTGCATGAATTAAATCCATAATTGATTCAGCTTCAACCAAATCAATACGTCCATTTAAATATGCACGTTGACTAAATTCTCCTGGTTCAGCTAAACGTATATCTAACGATAAAATACGTTCAAGTACTTTTTGCGTGATTAAAATGCCACCATGTGTTGATACTTCTACAACATCTTCAGCAGTAAATGTTTTAGGTGCTTTCATCACTGCAATCATAACCTCGTCAAGAAAACTCCCATCCTCATTGACGATATGGCCATAATGTAGTGTGTGACTTTTTGCTTTTAATAAATCAAAGCCTCTAAATATTTGATTAATTTTAAGGATTGAAGTATCTCCGCTAATTCTAATCACAGAAATACCTGCAGTACCGTATGCTGTTGAAATCGCAGCAATCGTGTCAAAATTCATTATACAGTATCCTTTTTATTTTTTATTTTGTTAAATGGTTTTCCTTTAAACGGATTGAATCCACGATGTAAATCTCTAATCGCAATAAATATTGTAATAAAGAGGCCGAGGATTGTTCCAACTAAAATATATCCACTACCTAATATTAATCCGATCATTGCCATAAGCCAAAGCGTTGCTGCTGTTGTAATACCTTTAACAACATTTGTTTGGTCTTTAATGATAACGCCAGCACCAACAAACCCAATACCAGTAATGACTTGAGCAATAACTCTTTGACCTTCTGGATCAATAAGAATGCCCGTTCCTTGTAGATAAATCTGATATTCAAACATGAGTCGTTGCATAATTGCAATACCACCTGCACCCATAGCAACTAAAACGTGCGCAGACAATCCTGCTGCCTTACCAACATTTTGACGTTCTAATCCTACAAATGATGCAATTAGAAAAGTAATCGCAAGTGGTAATAAAATCTTGATGAGTATTTCAGTAAAAGTTAATGAGGAATCTAATATCATTTTTGTTTTCTCCTTTCAGCATAAATTTGATTAAAGTGAACTTTACTTTTATTATTTTTATGATAACCCAAAATAGCTTCTAAGTTAACATTAGTCGCTGCATTAAAAATTAGTTGATCAACATCAGGTTGATCCTTCTTAAGTGATTCAATTAATTCTTTAACTTCTCTTCTTTTTGAAGATGCCTTTTCTGCAACCACTGTGCACCCACAGTTCATTGCTTGTATTCCACTATGTCTAATCCATCTAATGATATCTTTTTCTTTGACAAACATCATCGGACGAATTAATTCAATACCTTCAAAATTTTCTGCAGTAATCTTAGGTACCATTGTCATAAACTGCCCATTATATAATATATTCATCATCGTTGTCTCAATGACATCATTGAAATGATGACCTAGAGCTAATTTATTACATCCCAGTTCTTTTGCTGCTTGATATAAGAAACCTCTTCTCATTCTAGCACACATATAACATGGGTTTTCTTTGGCTATCTTTCCAATAACATGAAAGATTTCTGATTTTCTAATTTGAATAGGAATCTGTAAATATTCAGTATTTTTCTTAAGTGCTTCTAAATTAATATCGAGGAATCCAGGATCCATTGATAAAAATACCAAATCAAAATCTATTTTATTATGTTTTTTTAATTCTTGAAACAA
>Ga0307992_1000675_pt1 | contig 21003 bp, 35 predicted proteins | sample EllFjometagen133_FD_203162 | JGI IMG/M metagenome (GOLD analysis project Ga0307992, IMG submission 203162) | Marine microbial communities from Ellis Fjord, Antarctic Ocean - #133 | ecosystem: Environmental > Aquatic > Marine > Unclassified | place: Southern Ocean | collected 2014-10-08
CGCCCTTCCATGGAACGGGGTGCAGTTCAGCAATCTTGTGATTTTTAAAGTCCACCAGCGCCCTTGCAGTCACTTCGCTTTTCAGGCTTTTGATAAAGTCGGACATATCTCCCCTCCCGTCCCTTCGGCCTTGCGTATTGCATCCACGGCCTGGTTATAGATTGACTCGCTTTCGTCTGGCCCAGCCGGATCGCCATCCTCAAGCCATCGGTCTATGTTTTCAGTGAATCGTTTACACGCCGCCAAGAGGTCCGGGGCGGCGGCAATGAGTTGGGCATTTGCATTGCCAACGATTAGATTGTCGGCACCAATACCCCGGCCGTGGGCCTCCCCAGCCAAAACCTCGAACCCATCGGTGGCGACGAGCCTCTGTTTATAGGGGCCATCTGTTATCCACTTCCACGGCCCATTGGTGTGCTTTACAACCATTTTCCCGGCGTCAGGAATATGGTCGCGGCCCTTGTCCTTAACCATATCGTTGGCGTCAACGATATGATCTATGTGTTGATTGTCAGTTGGCTTTTTCATTTTTTACACCCCCAATGGCGCTGGTGTATTCGACCGCACCATCGTTATTTATCTACAAACTTCGGCATAACCCACAGAGCGAGCTCGCCATCCGGGGCCACGATGGACGCCCAGTGCGTAGGTTCGTGGGGCATGATGAAATCCTCGTGGTTGGAAAGACACCATGCGCTGTGTTCTTTTCCGTTGGCCTGCCACTTCAGCCAGTTGGCGACAAAGGGAAGCCCGTTGCATAGAACAAGTATCCAGGTCCCGTCTTTGGGGGCTGTGTCCATGGGTTGCCACGCGGACGCAGTATGAGAATGCTCTTTTTCGCGCTGGATTCTTCGGCCGACCGCCTCCATACAAAGCGACCGGACAAAGTCGCTCACGGTTTCGCCGTTTGCTTGCGCCTGGTCCGCTATTCGCCGCTTTTCATCGGCCTCTATCCGAAAGCGGATAACCTCGTTTTTGGGCGTCCTGTCCCGGCCCCGGTCCTGTCTGTCGCTCATGACAATCTCCTTTTCTCTCACTTGACCAAGTGGCATTGTCGCATCCCTTCTTTTGCGTTGGTGGCGCAACAGCCAACCCGTGGGTCAGGATATTGCGTGCGTCTGATTCGTTGTCGTCTGTAATTTCGTGATCCAGCTTTGGATCTTGGTTGGCAACCCACAAGCTCCGCTGCTTCGTGGTCTGGCCGGGAGCGTTGGAAATGACGCTGGCCTGCCACGTCCGGGGCTCAAACGTGTGGATCGTGTTGTGGCGAGGCCAGTGCTTTTTAAATGCCCTGATGACAGCGTTAGCGTTGCCCTGGTGGCTGCGAAACCGCTGCCAGTTGCCCACGGCCTTTTCGATGTACACCACAACCCGGTCTGTTTTAAAACCATTGAGGTATTCCCCGAGCTGGACCAACTCAACCACGGCGCTTCCTCGCTCGCCATCGTCTGTCTGGTGTGCCACTCCACACAACTGGCCGGGGTCTATTCCGAAGCAGATCATTAGTTCAACTCGTTGCTTGTGTTGGGTTGTAGCTTTTCGGGTGGTGTGTCTGGCCAGCTAGATTCAACCGACACAGAAACAACCCTCCCAGTTCCGTAAATATCAAACAGCCGAACGCCATGACCGCCCCGGCGAGACTCCCTGATGTGTGCTGATTCCATGCAAATAAGCCCACCCAGGTCTGTTGCAACCAAGAGCTTGTCGCCATCTTTGCACGGAACAACCGAAACAACCTTTCCATTTCGTTCCGTGGTTAGCATTCCGATAACAGATTTACGCATCGGAACGTCGGCTCTTTTAAACTTTATCCCATATCCGTTTTCGGTTACGGCTACAAAATATAGGTTTTCAGTTGGGCGTTGGTCCATTATTTTTCCCCATTTTTGGTATTATTGCCTTCATCGCTCGGATGATACCTGGCGACACCCCACGTATCAGTCCACGATTTTAACACGGTTTCGTCCTGGCACGCAACCCGCTGGCACACAAGCCCGCCAACCACAAAAAGCAGCAGGGTGGCAATAAGCGCCAGAATGCCGACCATCGGAGGCTTAGGGGTGAGGCGGCTCACTTCGCCACCTCATCGATCATCGCCAGAAGCAGGTCGTCGGGCTCGCAGCCCAACTCGCCGGCCAGGCGCTTAACGCCGTTACAGAGAGCTTTTAGCGCTATGTTTGTTTGTGGTGTGACATCTGGGAGGGTCCCCACGACCACGAAGTCCAGTGGGCCGCGCGGGGGTTCGATTTCGTCCGAATCTTTCCGCTCTGGAACGACGTGGACGGTCGCTACACCCGGCGTCGCCAGCGCCGCCTTTTTCTTTGCGTTGACCCTGCCCATACGTGACGAACACGAGGCCCCGGTTCTTCCGCTTCCCCAAACGTTGTTTATCGTGCCAGCAAACAACTCCCACGTCTCGGGGGACATCACCGCAGAATACCCCACTTTTTCCTTGTGTTTCTTGATAACCTCAACAAGAAACCCTGTTTCGCTGTCTGTCCATTGTGCTCTCTTCATGGCTAACACTCCTCATCTGGGTTGTGGTAATCTTTTGCCTGTCGTTCCTGTTCGTCGCTGGCTGGGTCCTCGAACCGCATCATTTCCGGCCTCCACCGAAGCTTCACGCGCCCGAGTGCCCCGTCCTTGTTTTTGATAATTCCGAGTTCGCCCATGCCGACCCACTCTGCGGGGCAATCATCCTCTTCTCCGTCGTCAAGATAGTCTGCTTCCGGCCTCCAAATGGTCATAAGCTGATATGCGTGATGGAAAATTGCTTTTGATTCTCGCAGGTCCCCGCGCCCTGGGCGGCGCTTCATTGGGGATGTTTTTTTTCTGCGCTCGTCGTTTAATTGCGAAAGCCCTATCGCGTTCAGGTTACAGGATTTGGCAATGTGCTTAAGGCCCCTGGACGCCTCGTTGACGGCACGCTCCCTGGACTCCTTGCTTGCACCCGGGTCCATGAGTTGAACGTAGTCTACGGCCACAATAGCCGGTCCAAGGCCCCTTGACGCCATCTCGCGGACCTTGCGGTGAATGTACCCAACGTCGGGGTTTGAGTTGTCGTCAATATAGAAATTGGCGTACCTTCGCTGTATTGCCTCGATAGCGCCGGTAATGTCGCGCAAGCTATCATCCGTATAAAAATCTTTTCTAGCAATTCCGGTCTGCTGAGTAATAATCCTGGTCCCGATGGATGCGGCGGTGGTTTCCAGGCTGAACAGCAAAACATTCACGCCACGGGCCGCGTTGTGCTCCAGGATATTGAGAAGCAACGCTGTTTTGCCGTGACCCGAATCGCCGGCAATGATGGTCATTTCTCCGGGTGGAAGTTCGGTCAGTATCCTATCCGCCGACGCAAAGCCGGTCGTGGCCGAGGACGCCCCCTTCCGGTCAATCACCCGGTCGATGCTATCCATGGCCTCGCGCATGACCCCCCTGATGTCGAGTACGCCACGCTCTGTCTGCTGTCCTTCCAGCATCCGGAATAATGCGTCCTGAGCATCGCCAATTATCTTAGACGGCTCCGCTGTTGACGAATGTGCCCAATCCAAAACAGTCCAGCAGTGCTCAATTACGGACCTCAGCACGGCCTTCTGGCGAACCGTTTGGGCGTAGCTCTTTGCATTGTGCGAGGTTGGAACTACGTCGGTTAGCTCCGAAAGGAACTCTATTCCACCAACATCGTCGATTTTCTTTTGCGTTGTTAGCCTCTCGCTCAGGGTAACAACATCTATCGCCTGCTGGCCCTTGGACATGTCCAGCATGGCCTGGTAAATCGTTCGGTGATTCGCCCTGTAAAAGTCGCCAGGGCTTAAAATGCCGGAAACAGTGTCTAGGATTGTCGGTCTGAGCATGATTGACCCAAGAACGGCGATCTCAGACTCTTCCGAGTGTGGCGGCTCACCCTTGGCTATTTTCAAGACTTCCCCCCAAATATGCCTTTAACCACTTTCCAAATCTCGTTTTTAGCCTCTGGCATGGCCATGTTTCCAATGCGGTTGATTCTGAATGTTTCGTGCCTGGCGACTGTCATGGCTGCTTCGGATAGGTTTTTGAGGTTCCCGGTGTCGATCCGGCCGATGGCGCCACAGAGTTCTTCCACCACAGCCCCCATGTCAACGCGAGCCCGGCCCTTGGCGTAGTCGCCCCGTATGATTTTCTGGAAATTGCCGGCCTTCACGATCCAGTCCAGTGGTGCTCTCCATCCTCCGGCGCCACCGCCAACCAATTGGGGCATGGCACCCAAGCTTTGGAAGAAAGACTCCCAGAACGGCAGGTCGGGGTTTTCTTCCCATCTGTCTTGGATGTGTCGAATGGACCCCATCATGGCGAGTTGGTCGGGATCTGCCTTGGGATTTCCAAGTGGTGCGAGGTAGATGTTGTAAAGCAGGATCACGGTTTGGACTGGGGTTTCCAAAATGTCTTTTGCTGTTTCCGATTTTTCAAGGGGGGTAAGGGGGGTTTCTTTCTTATAAGAAGAAGAAGAAGAAGAGGGGTGGTTAGGTTTTTGTTTTTTTGCAGTTAGGCTTGCGTTAGGTTTTTTGGATTTACTGTTGTTGTCGTCCCATGCTTTCTGTTTGTTATTGTTAGCCTTTCGTGCATTTTCGTCCCTTTCCATTCTTCGACATAGGATGGAAATGTCATCAGAATTTTTGATTTTTTCCGTAATATTTGGAGAAATATTTGCAATATTTTTTGACAAAATCTGCAAAATTTTAATCGTTTTTTGACGTGAAACACCGAGAATTTTCTTCCATTTCTTAAAAGAATTGGTGGCCGAACACTTCGTTTCATCGTTCCAAAGCTTGCAGCAAATACGAATCCACGCACCCTCGACCTCAAGCGGTTCATCGCCCAAGTCTCGGTTCCAGTCGTTCCAGTAGAACTGACTTGCCGGAGCCTTACCCATTTGAGTGTTCCTTGCGGTGGAGAAACAAAAAGTATGAAGATAGGCTCAACCCTAAACTTTCGGCGTCTTCAGCAATTTCATTTTTTACTTCATCTGACACCCAAACAGTTATTTGGTTCGTTTTTCTCTTGTTTTTCGAGATAACCGGCCTGCCGGCCCGCCTTGCTATTGTTGCTTTTTCCACGACAACTCCCTTCATAAACAGCTATAGCGTATCCCAAGCGACAAGTCAAGGCAGAAAAACAATAAACAAATAAACGATGGTAAATATTGGTCAGTTAAACCCCAAACTCACAACCGCCCCGCCTAACAATCCCCTTGATAGCGACCTTCAAGCGCCGCCTCCACGGCCCCTGGGGCGCTCCTGTAGTCGAAACGAGGGCCGTCCCATGCTGGTTTGCTTGTGGGCTGGTTCCAGGGCCTAGAAATACAGATGGGGACCGCCCCAACCTTGCGCGCGTAATTGAGGACGGCGGGCGAATCGTCAATGACAACATCGCCGGGGCGGAAAATGCGGGTCTTGTCAAGTGACAAACAAAGGCGGCTTTCGCATCCCCGCAGGTATTTACCAACCCATTCAACCTTACCAGCCGCCTCTTGGGGGCTACTGATATTTGACAGGATAACCAGGTTGTCGTCGCACGCGTTAGCAAGGGGCACGATAAAATCAACCATCCCTTCATACGGCTTGCAAAGTAACGGCCAAAAACCTGGGGCCCTAAACAGGCCAAACATTTTGTCTTGATTTTCGACTGCTGGCGAACAGTCCCAATTTTTGACATCGCTAGGATTAAAGCCAATCTGTTTAGCAAGGCCCCCAGTGAGGTCGCAAAGAACCCCATCAAGGTCGCACCATATTCGTTTAGTCATCGGATATCTCCCCACGTTGCCGAATCCATTCGTGGATCTCTGTTTCTGCTTGTTTCATTAAGTCAACAAGGCTGGTTTTCATTGCGGCATTTTTGGCTTTCAGCCGATCCACCTCGCCCAAAAGGGCAATGGCGTCCCGTAGGTGGCGGGTGTCCGCGCCGCCGTCTATTGTCCGCGCTTCCGAAAACCCCCACGCCTCTTCCAACCGACCCCGAACCTCGGTCAAGCCTTTATTGTCCACGGCCTATTCCTTCAGCATAACTAGTTGATATTACACACTATATCAAAATGGGATATCATCGCTGTCCAGCTGCGATTCAGGCAACGGCCCCGAGTTGTCGCCAGCCGGCTGTTGCTGATCGTTGCCAGCCCTCGGATGGGACCTGGCCCCGAACTCAACGGAAAACGCCTTGACCTGAAGCTTGTTTCGATTCTTGCCCTCGTTGTTTTCCCATCGCCGCTGGTCAATCGAGCCCTGGACGAAAACCTTAGAGCCCTTCTGGAGGTTGTTTGAAATGGCCTCGGCCTGCTTGCCGAACGCCACGCACTCAATGTAGTGGACGTAGGATTCTCCGCCCTTGCGAAACTCCTCCTGGGCCACGGTAAACGTGCAAACGGCTACCCCGCTTTGTGAATATTTGATTTCTGGATCGCGGACGAGGTTGCCCGAAAGAATGACAATGTTCATGCTTTAATCTCCTTTAAAAATCGGCTAGGCTGCGTCGGAAACGCCTTCGCCTTGTCGCCGCGGCCCCTGAATACATTTTCCGGATAAGTCAAAGACAACCACCTCTTTGCGCGGCTCATACCAACGTAGAACACGCGGCGTTCCTCCTCCACGTCGGTTCCTTGGCGGGTCATGGGGAACTTGCCTTCCATGCAGTCCACCAGAAATACGGCCTTAAACTCCAGGCCCTTGGCAGCGTGGACCGTCATGATCTTCACTGTATCGCTTTCGGTTTTAACCGAATCCTCAACAAGTCGCGTTGCGGCCCAGCCCAGAAAGCGCGGCAGCGTTCCGCGAAACTGGGCCCACGAAAGAATCCACTTTTCAAGATTCTCCATGTCATCGTCGCCCAGGTCGTGTTTCCATGTGTCAGCAACGAGCAGGGCGGCGTCGTGGGCCTGCATTGTGTCCATGGACACCCGCAGGGTTGCCACCAGCCCAAGCAGCCGGGACATGTTGTCCATGCTAATGCTTTGATATTGCCCCATGGCAACGTCTGGCCACGACATTCTCTGTGAAAGCGACAGGCCCGTGCTGGTTGCATCGCAACTGAGTTTTTGGAGGTCAATATCGTCCACTATCTTGGTGGGGAACATCAGGAGGTTTTTACAAGCCACGCTATCGAACTGGTTCAGGGCCAGGCGAAACACATCCATGACCCTTTTTGCAACAGTGCTGCGCCAAACATCAAGGGGGGTTACAACCTGGTGTGGAATTTCGTGGTCTTTTAGTATTTTTGCGATTCCCGAAAGTTGGTAGTTGGTCCGCGCCAGGACGGCCATTTCGCCATACTTTACAGCAAACTGACTACATAATGTATCAATGCGCGTGGCTGCGCACCCCGCCTGGTGTTCTGAGACCTCAACGGCTGTCACGGCAACGGGTGGAGCCGCATCATCGTCAATCCCAGAAGCTGCCAGCGGTCCCGCCAGCCGAGACTCGTTGTGCTGAATGAGCGACCCGCATGAGCTCACGATGTTGGCAGTACTGCGGTAGTTGGTTGTCAGGTTCACGACCGCGGCCCCCGGATAGCGATCAGCAAAGCCGAGCATAATTTTGGGGTCGGCGTTGCGCCAACCATAAAGGCACTGGTCCACGTCGCCAACGGCTGTAAGCTCGGAGCCCTCGCCGGCCAACAACAGGTCCAGCCATTCTTGCTGTTGAGAGTCTGTGTCCTGGTACTCGTCTACAAAGAAGTTTTTCCACTGGTTTTGGTAATGTACCAGGGCGTCGTGGCTCGTTTTTAGAAGCCGCGTTGCCTCCGAGATAAGCATCTGGTAATCCACTGCGTTGTGGAGCTTTAGCGTGGCGTGGTATTCACCAACAACCCCCTGAACCATTTCAAGTGCCATTAAGCACGGGGGCATAGCCAGTGCCTCCAGTGCGTTCTTGGCCAGCTTTTTAGCCTCAGCGCCGTGGGCGTACTTCGCAGCGATATCGTTGACAATGCGGCCCTGGTCGATATCGTCGTAAACCGTGATATCGGAATTAATGTAGCCCAACGTCACGGCCCATTGCTGGATCATCTTCAGGCAAACGGCGTGAAATGTGCCGAATGTGATTTTAAAAGCGTCACCACCAGCCGCAGCCTCAACGCGCCCCTTCATTTCCTGGGCGGCCTTGCGTGTAAAGGTAAGGGCTAGTATCCGGAATCCAGATACGCCATTTTTCAACTGGTGTTCGATCCTGGCCGTAAGCGTGTGCGTTTTTCCGGTACCTGGCCCAGCATTGATAAGTAGCCTTGTAGCCCCCGATTCTACCGCTGTTCGCTGTCGTTCGTTCAGGGGTGTTGGGATCGTTTTTTCAGTTGTCATAGTGCTTAATCTCTTCTTTCCCAGTGGCCGCCAATCGGCAACCATGAAGCTTTGTATGCTTTTGCACTTTCTTGGCTTTTTGTATAACCCGTCGCCCCCCCCCACTCATGGCGTTACCCCCATGCGGTGAAGGGCCCATCCATCCGGCACGGGGTCGGGGGTCGCCCAGCTTGCCACCAGCACGTTGTCCAAATATCCGGCCTTCTGCATGGCGCGAGCTCCGTCCAGCAGCGCGGCAAGATTTACTCCATCCAACTCGGCGGCCTCAATAGCCAGCAACCTGCACGGGGGGCTGGCCAGGTCGATCAACGTTGTAGCAAGGGCCACAGACGCCACAAGCACGGTTTCACCGCCCGACAGTGTAGACAGCGGCCGCTCCACGCCGTTCTGTGTCAGGGTTAGGTCAAAGACTTGCTTCCCCCCGGGCCCCTCCAGGATCACGCCCATTTTCAGGTCCGGATTTATTGCGAAAAGTAGTTCGTTGGCCCTCTTTGTGATTTTTGCAACGAGTCCGTCTGTTTTTGTGTTGCGAACGGCGGCGATGGAACCGGCCAGCGTTTTGGCAACAGACACATCCGCGTCGGCCTCAAGGCCGGCCAACACGGATAGCTCGATTTGTTCCAACACGCCCTGCGCGTAGTGAGCCCTTTGAAGGCGTTCGCGCTTTTCGTTAAGGCTGGCCGTGATTCCTGTGATTTCAGCCTGCATGATGGCAGTGTCGGGGCCAACAGCCTTCTGGTTCTGGCGTTGGAGGTCAAGGATCTCTTCGTCTGTTTCGGCAAGGCGCTTCTCGCGGTTGGATTCGTTTGCTTCGGCAAGGCCCGTGGCGTGCTTAGCGGAAGCAAGCGCCTTTTCGGCCATCTTAACGCCAGACTCAGCACTTTTAACGGCCTGCTCCACCTCGTTCCGGGTAATAGCGGCAGCCTTTTCAGCCTTCTGTGCGATGTCAAGGTCGGCGTAAACCTTTTGGAGTTCCGCCGCAAGGGATTTCCCTTTTTCTTTCGCCAGGGCGTCTAGGGTAAACCTGTGTCCACACTTGGGACACTTTTGGGATACCGCGCTGGCGTCTTTGGTGTTTAAGGCGCCCTCCCTGGATGTAAGCGATGTTTTAAGGGCCAGAAGGCTAGCGATGGCTGTTTGTGCGTCGGAAAAAGATTGGTAGGCGCTTGACGAGCTTTTGGCCAACAACGCGCCCTGATAGGCGTTTTCAGCCGCAGACACCCCGGCTTCAAGGTCCACGATCTTTTTCTTCATGGCCCCGAGATCGACCGCTTCGGCCAGTTTTTCTTGCTGCTTACGAACTACCTCAATGCGGTCTTCCCGCTGCTTTATGGCGTGCTCGGCCTCTATTGCGGTAGAAATGTTGCGCTCGGCTTGTGTTTTAGTATCATCGAGGGCGGCCACGTCTGCTTGCAGTTGGGCCATGCCGGCAGCAGCCTGTTGGGCGTCGGCACGCTGCCCGGTAAGCCCGGTAGCAGCAGCTTCGGCGTTTTTCTGTGCGGCCCTTGCGTATTTAGTGCGATCCTTTATCCAGGTGGTAGCCCGCGCCATGTAAACATCGGGGGTTTCGCCGCGAACATCCGCCGAAAGGTCATCAAGCGCCTTTTTGACGCGATCAGCAAGGCGTGTCTCCGTTTTAGCAATGGCTTTTTTGCAGCTTTCAAAAAAAGCCCCCACCGCATCAGCGTCCAGCGAGTCAACCGAGTCAGCGTTAAATGCGTGTTCAAGTATCGCGTCAACGGTACTTTCGCCAAGGGCCTGGCGGTATGCCTCAACCGCGATGTCCATCCACGGATCGCGCCCGTCGTCGGGGAGAAACGGCCTCAGCACTCCACGGCGGGCGTCCGGGGTCATTGCCAGGAAGGACTGCGGGTTGAACATCATCGGAAAATGGCCGACCATGCTTTGAATGCGGTCATCAGCCTCGGTGTTCCCAAGTTCAGGCTCTCCGCAAACGAAACGCTTGTGGGTACAAGCCCCCTTTTTATTGCGAAAAAACTGGCGTGTAAAGCTGGTTCCGCCATCAAGGGAAACATTGATCGTGATAGCATCTTCGCCGGCCAACTCCAAAGTAGACCCTGGCTTGTTCCCCCTGGCCGGGTCGGGATCATACCCCAAAAGCCCGATTACTGCGGATAGAAGTCGCGTTGTTTTTCCGGACCCGTTGGGGCCGATGAAAACGTCCAGACCGCAAAGATCTAAATCGTCGGATTGTCCCTTAAGCCCAGAAAACGAAATGCTGTTGATTTTCACTTGTCGCCCCCTTGCGCCGCTGCGTTTTTGGCCAGCGCCTTGGCGGCCACGTCCAGGGTTTTGGCCTTTTCCTTCGGTGTCATATCCTTCCACAGGGCTGGAATCTCGTCAATCGCCGCGTGTACGGCCTCTTCTCCGTAATTGTCGATCAAAACCTTACGTTTTCCATTCACGGTCGTCTGTTGGTCCAAAAAGTAAGCTACACTTTTTTCGGCGTGCGTCGGCTCGTCGTCGGGCTCGCCATCGGATGCCCCGGGCTGTGTGGGAGCCTGTCTGGGGGCGTCCGCAGCCCCCTCGGCGTGAACCTCCTCCATGTCGATAATATCGGACGGCTCATCACCGGCTTCAGACGCGTTTGCTAGGATCTCTGTTCCGCCCACGCTTTGCCCTTCGGATGCCGCTAACGCCATCTCCTCGATTTCCCGCTTGGACTTGTCATGCCTCCACCCGTAAACAGTTACGCTGGCGGTGGCCCCGTTGCCGTAGTTGTCCCCCCCAACGCCCTGAACCTTTGTTCTTCCGATTGCGGGGTGCCGACCCAGGGCACGTCTTTCGCAGATGGTTACGGCGTTTCGCTCCGCGAATTTCATTTTTTGGATTTGCGTTGAGATAACACCCCGGACTTCGGGGTGTGAAACGTCGGCCACAACCACAATTCCGTACATGTAGGGGAGGATGAGGCTGTTGGACTTTTCCTCCTCGGTAAGCGCGCCAGTCATCTTGATCTTTATTGCCTCCGGGTACTTTTCCCCCTTGTTTACCATGTCCTGGAGAAAGTACGTATGTAAGTCAAAATAGAGGGTTTCATCTGTGGCGCACGGCGTTCCGGTGGGCCCGTAGCCAAACACAACTTTACGAACCCACACACCTTCCGTAATTCTTTGCCCGGAGATGTTGTTTGTGTTTGTGGCCACGTATGGGTTGGGCCGCTTTTCTCCGGATGGCATCATGAGGAATGGCGGGGTTATTACGTTTAGCCCCGCCACCTGGTTCATAAAATACATTCCCTCGGCCTGGATCATATACCCATGGTTTATCTTGCAAATGTGCTTGCTAGAATGTTCTAGTGTTAGCCTTGCCGCCACCGAGCGCAGCACGCCATCGGAGGTTCGGCGGAGAAACACTTGTCCGTCTCCCAGTATGGCAACCTTGCTTTGGATCGCGCCCCTTAGCGCCACCGCCAAGCTTCCAGCATCCTGCTGCTTCAGTTCTTCAAGGGTCATTTGAAAAAGGTTTTTGCGCGTTGCTATGGCTGTGTTGTTGTCTGCCAAGGTGTTCCCCTTTTGCTGATTTTAATTCCCGGGGGTGTCCCGTGGTTACTGTTGCGTCCGGTTCTGGACGTTTGGTAAGCGCAGTGGGGGATTTGCTGTGGGAACACCCCCGGGAAACTGTTTATCGGCTTTCGGCCCCATGCCGTTGCTTGTTTTTCTGTCTCCACGAACGAAGCGACCGGCGCACCCATCTAAACACGGGCTTCTTGGGCGCCGCGCCCTTTCTGGGCTTAAGCCACCCCGAAAGCGGCGTGAACAGGCGGGTTGTCTTGGGGGGCGGTGCTTTTGGGATCATCCCAAGGTTTCCGAGTTGCCGTAGGGTGAGGCTCGGTTCGAGCAGTGTCATCTTTGCAAAATACTGCTCGGGGGTGACATCGCCGCGCCGTAGGCTGTTTTTCAGCCGGCGTGCTTTTTTCGGAGCTGTTGACATCGAGATCCCTTTCGTTTGTACCAATGACGGCGGCTGGTCGGATTTTACCGACCGTGAGCACCGGGATTATTCCCAATTCCTGCGCGTCAGGTCGCAGCCACCATAAGCCCTTAAAACCATCAGTCCCGCTTTTTACAATGTCCCTGAAGCGTGAGAACGGCGATGCTCCCGGACGAAACGATTTGTAGATCGTCTCCGTCCTTTACGCCCAGCCCAAAAAAGCCGTTGTGCCTTAATCGGCCCACGCTTTCCCCCGCTACAACATTGTCGCCGGTGGTAAGCGTAAGCTTTATGTTGGCCCCGGGCCTGGCTTGCACGTCTTCACAATACTCAACAGGGCTTCTCTTGGTCGGTTCTGCCATCGTCAATGTTCTCCGCCCCCACTGGCGCATGCCCAAATACATCAATAAAGGCCGACATTGCGGCCCTAAGTTACAAAATATCTTTGTCTGGAAAAGCAATCTCTGGCAAGGTGCTTGCTCTGTTTTTAACCATGATCTTTTCGTGGCCCTGTATTAATTACCATCAAACCTGACAAACCATACCACGGATTATGGCTGTTTGTCAAGGCGTTTTTTTGGCCGCCTTAGCAATGGCACAAACTCCATCAACGGCGGTTGGTGTAATCCAGCGAACCGGGGTCGCTGTCCAACGTAGCATCTTCAGATTGTTCTTGTCTTCGTGGCTGGACGTGGCCGCAAGGAGACTACAGCCAAGGCCGCGAGCAGCCTCCTCGCTAGTTGCCTCTATGTTGTATGCGTATATCTCGTCCGTGCTGTCACCAAAGCGTATCGCTGGTGGGTGGCCAATAACAAGATATCGCTTCATCTGGCAGGTGTCTTGGAGGCCCTGGATGAGTTCCAGCTTGGCGTGGTCGTCCATGTGCTCCACGTCAAGGGACTTGTCGAGCACAATGAGCCGAACGCCGTCGGGCAACGCAGATTGCGTATCTTCCATGAACTTGCGGACAACCGGATGTGTGTTGTTGGCCATGTCCACACGAATGATGACAACATCGCCGGGAACAGTTTTTAGAATTTGGGTCTCGATCAATTCTGTATTCACGAACAACCCCCTATGCTTGAAATGTCCCAAAATACTTAGCCAAAAGCCAGTTTAGCCACCGCGTTACCGGATTTCTGAGGGGCATCAGCCAGATCCGACCGCCCTTCATTACAGGGTATCCGCCCCGTCCGCACACCAAGCACGATTGCAGATCCAGCGGGTGCCGGTCTGCCGGCGCCGCAAGACTGGCTCCGCAATTTCCGCAATACCTCACTTCACAGCCCTCGTAGATAAAAAGGTTGGCGCGCCCCCGCAGTTGTGGTGGGGCGTGTGGTGGGATGATTGCCGTATCTCCGAAAGCGCGCCAGGTGGGCGGGATGGGGTCCTATTTAGCATTTTATCAGTCATACACATCTCGTCGGTTCAATTGTCATATAATTGTCAAATAACACAACAGAAGTCAAGAAAATAATTATACTCGGAAAATAGATTGACACAGACAAGTTAAACATGTATGATGCCCATAAATGGAAACACACACAATCAAAACAACGTCAACAGTCCTTAGAGTGGAGGAAGAGTCATGATCTTTGAAGTAGACAGAATTTGTCCGTCATGCAAGGGAACCGGCCTTTATGTCGGCATGGCCGAAAGGGACGGTGCTGCGGTCGTTTGCCGCACATGCAAGGGAACAGGTTGTGAGCATTTCAAGGTGACATACGAGCCCTTTGTCGCAAGGAAGCCGCGAACGGACGTTAAGAGGGTGTATCGCACAAACCCCGGAATTGTAATAGGCGAAAGCAGGAGAGGAGATATCAGCCTAGCCGACTTCGGCAGGGCGTATTGGTGCCCAGACATCGTTCACGAATGGACACAGGAGAAACCATGAACACAAAAACTGATACCAGAAAATGGGGTTGGAGCCTTGACGAAATGGCGTTCGGCCCGTTTGAATCGCGTCAAGACGCCATTAGCGACGCTGTCGAGCATTCTCTGGGCGGGTTCGTTTGGGTTGGTAGGATGAAAACGATAGACCCAGCGGAATGGTTGCCCTCGTTGCCCGACCTTATCGATGAAATGGAAAACAGGATATGCGACAACGCAGCATCCTTTGACGACTACATCATCGATGTTCGCGGGGGCAAACGCGAGGCTGATAGCGAGGCCAATAACGCCCTGACCGCATGGGCTGAAAAGTACCTATTCTCAAGCTGCTGGTACCTCGTAGATTGCGAAGAGGTGTCCCTGCGCGCGGGGGAGAAACCATGACACCAAAACAAACAGGCATCATGTTCAAGTCTGACTTTTACCTAATGTTGCCGGGAATAGGCAACGGGACAAAGGACATGACCCGGCGTATTATTAAGCCGCAACCGACGCTTTCAGAAGCGGGATACAACTCGGTTTGGATTTGGAAGGGCAATGAGTGGCACGCCCCTAATGGATTGTCAGGCTTGCCAGGCAAGGGCATGTTGGCAAGGTGCCCTTATGGCGGACCCGGCGACCTGCTTTATTTGAAAGAGGCGCACGCTATTTTCAGGCCCGCAATGCCTGAAATAAAGCAGACCTTGCCCTTGTTTGAGTACACGCGCTGGTCACTTGACGGCCCCGGTTCGATAGGGGATGGCTATGAGATTGTTTACAGGGCTGACATCCCAGACAGCGACGCCCCCCGGTATCACTGGCGCTCCCCTCTTTTCATGCCCAAATGGGCCGCCCGCGTATGGTGGGAGCTCGTATCGGTTCGCGCCGAACGGATACAAGACATCACGAACGCGGACGCAAAAAGGGAGGGTGTTGCGTATCGGTTTGAAATGAAAGCAGACCCCAAAAGTGACCGATGGGGCGATCATCAGAACGCATCAGGGCAGGGCGGATGCAGGATCGGCCTCAAACATCGGTGGGACGAAATCAACGCCAAGCGCGGATACTCATGGGACAAAAACCCATGGGTCTGGGTACCTGAAATCAGGGAGGCACAAAAACCATGACACCACAAGCACGCCAAGCGATCAAGGCCGCCGTTGCCAAGCTACGAGACCTTGGGGAAAAGGGGCGGGGGTCTGGGTATTTTGAAGGCTTGGGGTGGGCTGCGGATTGTTCACTTTGTCGGTATGTTACCCAAAACCAAGAGCCTTGCCCTGTTTTTAAGGCATGTAGGCTATGGGGCGGGGGTGTCAAGCGATCACCATGCTCCGATTACACGCCGCCGGGCTTTGCGTTTAATTTTGATAGAATCGTAGCTTTCACGGTAACGGAAAACGCAGACCCCATGTCCATCCGCACCTTCAAGCGATGGTGCTTATCCGCCGCCGTGGACCTTGAACAGCGATTTCTGAAGGGGGAGAAATGACACCACAAGCACGCCAAGCGATCAGCGATACCATTGACAAGCTACGAGACCTTGGGGAAAAGGGGCGGGGGTCGGAGTATTTTGAGGGGTTTGGTGATTACGACTATTGCCCCCTTTGCGCCCATCACACCAACAGTGATGGTGGCTGCCCCGTTTTTCTGGGATGCAGGGGACCACATTCTATTTTCTACAACTGCCCTTGCCTCGATTATTCACCACCGGGCCATCGTATCATATTTGAGAGGATCGTGTATTTCACAGAAAACGCAGACCCCATGTCAATCCGCACCTTCAAACGATGGTGCTTATCCGCCGCTACAGACCTTGAACAGCGATTTTTGGGAGGGGAATGACATGGGAGAATGTGGTTGCACTGCTAGCGGGTTGCGGTATCGCCTTGATGGGCCACCCGGGGTTATCTATGTATTACACATTTATCCCGGGTGTCCTGAATGCCAGGCCCCGCCGGATGTAACAATCGAAAAGCACAAAGACGATCCCCGCGACCCGTACAACCTAACAGCCCTCCCCGAACTGAAGTTTGGTAATGACTATGGTGATTTTGCTGCAACGTCATTCGCTACGCTCGACCACAACCTATTACTCCAAGCCCTTATTAGTTGGGTCAAGCCGGTGGCTGGATCGTATGACCCCGCCCACCCTGAAGATGTCCTTTCCGATGCGTTTGACGAGTGTTTTTGGAATGCCTCAATAAAAACACTGCGGCCCGAAGGGAATAAACCATGACACCACAAGCACGAAAAGCGATCAGCGATACCGCCGCTACAGACCTTGAACAGCGATTTTTAGGAGGGGAATGATATGAGTGACTATTTCAACAAGGATGTCGTTGCGGTCAGAGTTGGGGGCCGAATCACCAATAACCTTGACGCCTTAAAGGGCGTCGCTAGCAACCCCAAAAGCGGGCGGCTGATCACGCGAGGGATGGCCACCATGATGGCTGATCTTGATATGGGGCCACCGTGGCGCAAGATTTCAAAGGCTCCCAACATGAAGGAGGGATGAGCAATGCCTAGCGAACTTCACGAGATCGTAACCGACGATAGCTGCCCCGTTTGCGGGGAAGAATTGTATATAAAAACAAGCGCAACACAGGACCCCGACCACGCCTGGACTGCCTACGATGGTGATGATGTTGTTTGTAAGATTTGCGGATTTCTCGGTTATGTATCAGCCGATGGGGATGGTGCATGTGTAAGTTACGACGAATCGTGCGAACACAACATGCACTGTTTTGCTGACCACGCTGAAAAAGAAAACACAGCCCTTCGCCTTGATATCAAGCGGCTCAAGGCCGAAAACGCCCGCTTGGAAAAGGAAAACAAGGCGCTGAAAGACGCATTCCGCACTTGCAAAAACTGCCGTTTTTGGCGCACCCCAAATAACGATGAAAGCTACTGCAATTGTCATGTTTCGGATTCTTACGATCGGGCAAAAGACGCGGAAGACACATGCGGTGAATGGGAAGCAAGGCATTGACCACCCTATCCCGCCCACACCGCGCCGTCCTACACGCCCTATTCTTAATCCGTGGCGCTGCGGGGTCGCTGGAACACCACGAAACAGAAGCCCTTGAACTTGAAGAAATGGGGCTTGTAGTTCGTGAACCAAGCGGGTATGGTGCGCTGAAATGGCGATTAACTGATGAGGGGCGAAAGGCCCTGAAGAGCAAACAACAAAGGAGAAAACGAGATGGCAGACGTTAAAACAACGACAATGAATCTTGACCAATTTATCGCAGCGGCCATCAGAGAAAGAAAGATACACGGGGGCGCTATCCAGGTGCGCGTAGCCACCGACGATGAAGAGTCCTTTGACGACGTAGGAATGGGGGTTTGTGCCGATCAATGGGACAACGCTAAAGTGAAATCCCTCTACATTCGCGGCAACCAATAACCAGGAAGGGCGAAAGGCCCTGAAGAGCAAACAACAAAGGAGGGGATGATGTCGAAAGGTGGCGCTCTAATAGTGATATACATATTCACACCGTTTCATTGGATGTGGGAAGGATTGGTTTTGAAGGTGCTTTGGAATTGGTTCATCCCAACCCTTTTCGGTGGACCGCAAATGACCATACCGTATGCCCTGGGGATTTCTCTCATTGTAGGGCTCATGACTCACCACCCCAAAGACCCTGGCGATGAAAACATGGCTGACATGGTTATCTGGACACTTTCATACTGGGCAACCGCGCCAGCTATGGCTCTTTTATTCGGCGTGATTTTCAAGGCGTTTATTTAGAAAGGGGGGAGCAATGTCAGAAATGATCCTTGATGACCTGAAGAAGATTATCGACACGGTGATACAGGAAAGCGGCGGCGATACTCTGGTTAAGGTGTCCGTTGGTGGCGCGATATCACGCGGCCCCTTAAGGTGTGAGGTGTCCAGTTTTGCAGTTGGCGACGACACCGCAACCAGGGGCTTTGTTGTTAAGCAAGCCTTTTGCATTCGCGGAAAATAACAAAGGAGCCAACCAATGGCAACAACGACAATGATCCTTTCGGAGCTTAAAGAGGCCGTGGATAAGGCGATTGAAAAGGGCGGGGGCGACTTGTTGGTGAGGGTAGAAATAGAGGAAGCCGAGACAGGGGCCAATGCGGTTAGCTGTGAGGTTTGGCGCAGCAAGTATTTTTACATTAGCGGCAACCAGAAATAACACCCAACCTGATCGGATAATCGAATGACAAGCAAGACCATAACTCCGGAAGAGTGTCCATGGTGCCGTGTTGTGCCAGACGTTGAAGCGTCAGAGCATGAAGCCGATTGCGGGAACCCCCGACGCATAACGGTCATGATTGAATGTACCGAGCCAAAATGCCCCGTGCGCCCGATATGCTCTTTTGCCTATTCGTCAGGCAGTAAAAAAGAGGCCATCGAAAGAACAGTCAAGGCTTGGAATAGCTACACGCCTGCGGGGTGAGCCTTTGTTGTGAATTACAAAAAGGGGGTCTGCGCGTAATGCGTAGGCCCCCTTTTTGGTTCTTTTAGTATTTAATTAACGCAGTCCCGGGTCCCAACCCCCACGATGCGGTTGCTTTCGTTTCCGACACCATCTTTAATCAGTAAATCCACATAAAATTGGCCATTGTCGTCGGGCGTGAACTCAAGCTCGCTCCACCAGACAAGCGGCGGATTTTCACAGTCTGAAATGTTTGGAAAACTTTCTCTAATGTTTTGTGGGGGAAGATATAGCTCGTCAGAAAATCCATAATATAGGTAGGCATGTCCGCCAGCAAGGTTGTCGTCGGGGTCACACACAAAAAAACTAATCTCTCCGACCCACTCATAATCGCTTCCCGCTGGCTGTTCCTCACAGGATCTCCAGCGGGCGGTGCTAATTTGGGGCGGATCGCCAAACGGGCCGGTGTCGTCATCGTCATCGCTGCCATCATCGGCCGTGTTGTCATCGTCGTCGTCCAGCAGGTCATCGCTGGCCTGGTCATCATCATCGTCGCCGCCGCAGCCGGCCGACGCGATTGCCATAACGGCCATGATCGCAATAATGACAAAAAGCCCCCCCCAACCATTCCAGTTTTTCATTTTCCCGTCTCCTCGTTTCGTTGTTGTTCCATGGTTAAAATATACCACAAAAACTGCAAAAAAGCAAGTCCTTTCAAAAACGAACAAATTAGCATAGCAACCAGCCACAAGACGTGCTAGGATAGGTGTTTGCCTAACCGTATCGGAGGTTCAAATGGCTAGAAATACTATAAAAATCCCGCTGAGGGTGCATGGGCGAGGGCGCAAACGCAAACCGCTGGATACCCACTTTGTCCAATGCGATAAAAAGGGGTTTATGAACAAGTGGATACGCTTTTTGGGCCTATCCGGGGGAATGACATGGGGAAAAACCGTGTACGTCCGAAACGATGCGTTTTACAAGAAGGTTGCGCGGCCGTGGAGAAAGCTTGCCGGGATACGCAGCACGTTCATAAAGCACGAACAGGTCCACCACGAACAGTGCTATCGCAGCGGGGGCGCCGCATTGCAGGGGTGCAAGTACGCATCGGAGTGGCTTTTCATTTATCTGTTCAGGTGGGGCAAGCATCCCTACTGGGACAACCGCTACGAGGTCGAGGCTCGCACAAGGGCTGGCCAGGTCGTTCCGTATCCGTGGAAGCATCGCGGGATAAATAGGTGGAACCCATTTAAGTTGCGGGTTGAGGCTTCCGCACCCAACAAGGAGAAAGGGGCCGCCAATGCCCTGTAAGAGAAAGTGCGCAGTCTACAGTCGTATTGTGGGGTTTTACACGCCGGTACAGCACTGGAATAAAGGCAAGCGAGCCGAGTACGACGTGCGCCAAAACTTTAATCTGAATTCAACCGAAAAAGACACGGACAGGGAGTCCATGCTACGAAAGACGTTGCGGGTTTTAAAAAAACAGGACGCGGCAGAAGCCGCACACAAGGAAGAGGTGGCGCAGCGCGTCAACGCCCCGGTGAATACCGGGCCAGATCAGCATCCACCATCATCTCAACAAGCTCCTTAAACCTTACTTGTGGTTCCCACCCAAGCTTTTCACGGGCCTTGGTCGGATCGCCAAGCAGCAAGTCCACCTCGGCAGGGCGCACAAAGGCCGGGTCGATTTTAACGTGGTTTTGCCATTCTAGACCGACGCGGCCAAAGGCCACCTCGCACAACTCCCGGATAGAGTGGGTTTCGCCAGTTGCAATAACATAATCGTCAGGCTTATCCTGTTGGAGCATTAGCCACATGGCTTTCACGTAGTCGCCGGCGAATCCCCAGTCGCGCTTGGCGTCCAGGTTGCCGAGCGAAATAGAGTCTGCCAGGCCAGCCTTGATCCGCGCCACCCCGTCCGTTACCTTGCGGGTGACGAACTCCATTCCGCGGCGGGGGCTTTCGTGGTTGAAAAGTATTCCAGAACAGGCGAACATTCCGTAAGATTCGGCATAGTTGCGTGTCATCCAAAACCCGTAGGACTTGGCTATTCCGTATGGACTGCGGGGGTAAAACGGCGTCTGTTCTGTCTGTGGAGTTTCTTGCACTTTTCCGAAAAGCTCGGATGTGGCGGCGTTGTAAACCCGACAGTCGGGCTTTGCGATCCGGACGGCCTCCAAGACCCTTGCGGTTCCCAGCCCGGTTATCTCGCCAGCTTGTAGTGGTTGTGTCCAGGACGACCCCACAAACGATTGCGCTGCGAGGTGGTAAAGCTCATCGGGCTCGGATTGTTCCACGGCCCTTATGAGGCTGGACTGGTCCTGGAGGTCCCCGTCTATCAGCGTTAGGTGTGGGTTGTCCAGAAGATGTGCGATCCGGCTGGTTGTGGGCGTACTGCCACGGCGCACAAGGCCGAAGACCTCATAGCCTTTTGCCAGCAGCAGTTCGGCC
>Ga0307992_1000677_pt1 | contig 20956 bp, 20 predicted proteins | sample EllFjometagen133_FD_203162 | JGI IMG/M metagenome (GOLD analysis project Ga0307992, IMG submission 203162) | Marine microbial communities from Ellis Fjord, Antarctic Ocean - #133 | ecosystem: Environmental > Aquatic > Marine > Unclassified | place: Southern Ocean | collected 2014-10-08
GTAGCAATAATCGGCGGAGGAATAGCAGGACTAACATCTGCAATATACACAACTAGAAGGGAGCTTAAAACTGCTGTTATCTCGCTCAACCCCGGAGGGCAGATGGCCACAACACCAGACATTGAGAATTGGCCGGGTGAAGAAATGATAAACGGTGCAATGCTTTCAACAAAAGTTCAAAAGCAGGCTCAAAAGTTTGGTGCCGAGATAAAAATGGGTATGGTAAGCAAGGTTGCAAAAATTAACAACGGTTTTGAAATCGAATTTGGAAAAGAGAAAATCCAAGCCAAATCCCTGATTCTGTCATACGGCAAATTGCCCAGAAAACTAAATATTCCAAACGAAAAAGAGCTCGAGGGAAAAGGTATATCTTACTGTATTAACTGTGATGGTCAATTTTTCAAAGGCAAAGATGTCGCTATAATTGGCGGCGGAAATTCCGCTTTGGAAGCTGCAATCACTATGTCAACCATCGGAGACAAGATATACTTAATACACAGAAAAGATGAATTCCGTGGTGAGAAAATACTAATTGAAAAAGTTAAGAGTCTCAAAAACATAGAATTGATTCTGAATGACGAGATAACAAAAATTGAAGGTAGCGAAAAACTTGAAAAAGTGATCACAAAAAATGGGAAAGAACTTCTGGTCTCTGGACTTTTTGTAGAGATCGGCTACGTGGCAGATTCCAGCATTGTATCAGACTTGGTTGATGTCGACGACAGCAATCTAATTAAAGTAAACGTCAACCAGGAAACTTCCCAAAAAGGCGTCTTTGCTGCTGGTGACATTACTGATCAACCCTTTCAGCAATTAGTTATTGCGTCTGGTCAAGGAGCTACAGCAGCACTTTCAGCTTTCAAATATTTACAATCCATTTAGTTTTGTGAACAATTGGTTTAATGATAAAATAGAATTAACAGCAAAATAGTTGACGCATTTTTCATATATTAAATATCTTGGAGGGATAGATGGATTTGGAAATAAAAAGCACAGAAGAGGGAAGGAAACCAAAAAGAAACCTTGAAAAGCGCATAGCAGATCTCAAAAGAAGATTTACTGAATTTTTCAAAAACCCCAAAAAACGCTTACTCTTTATTATAATCTCGGGAGTAGTCCTGATAGCTCTTTTTGCTATAGGTTTTTATTTTCTAACTCACGAGGATTACCAGATATTTCCCGACAAGGATCCTTTGATAGACGAAGAGGAGGATGCCGAGGTTCTATACGAAGCAATTTTGGACGGAGTGATGACAGACGCTGATTCGGCCAGCAAGCATCCTTTGGCTATAATGGTTGAAAACCATACTCAGGCAAGACCTCAGTCAGGATTGATAAAGGCAAGCGTTGTCTACGAGGCTATCGCAGAAGGAGGAATCACAAGATTTATGGGGGTTTTTGGAACAAATGAAGCTGAAATTGTGGGACCAGTTCGTTCAGCTAGACCATATTATGTTGATTGGGCTGAGGGATACGACGCCTACTATGCCCACGTTGGCGGCAATGCTACCGCACTCGATCAAATCAGGGCTGATGCCGTTCTTGATCTTAATCAATTTTCATACACCGCTCCTTATTGGAGAGATCGAAGTTTGAACGTTTCGTCCGAACACACTATGTTTACCTCCACTTCAAAGCTACGAATTCAAGCAAACGAAAACGGATATTCAACTGCAAATAATTTCAATAAATACAAATTCAAAGATGATCCAGAGAAGGGAACTAACGAAGCCCTGTCCTTGCCACAAACGCAGAAAATTTCAGTTGACATCTCTTCTTATAACTACAACGTCTATTTCGAATATGATAAAGAAAACAATTGCTACAAACGTTTCATGGCTAATAAGTCTCACAATGATAGAACATCCGGTGACCAGATTACGCCTAAAAACATTGCCATTATGACAGTAAACAGAGCTCCGCACACAACTAGAATAAATGAGAATGGTTGGTTGATGGATACAGTTGGCACAGGTGACGCTACAATATTTGTAGATGGCAAAGAGATATCAGGTAGCTGGAAAAAAAGTTCCAAGTCCGACCGAGAGATATTTTACGATCAAGACGGAAAAGAGATTATCTTCAACCGAGGACAACTTTGGATTACAGTGATTCCTCCAGGCTCCTCTTTTTTAGTCGAAACCACACCAGCAGCCGACATTGAAACCGACACCTTTGGAAATGAATGATATTTATTAATTTATTGGAATAATTTAACTCCCAAGGGAGGAAATATGGCGAAAATAAAAGAGGTTAAAGCTTATGAAGTTTTGGACTCCAGAGCTAATCCAACCGTAGCTACAAGAGTAGTTTTGGATGATGGTTCAACCGATACTGGATATGTGGCCTCTGGAGCCTCTACGGGCAAATATGAGGCTTTGGAGCTTCGAGATGGTGACAATAAACGCTATGGAGGAAAAGGCGTTACAAAGGCTATCCAAAACGTAAATGAGACTATTTCTCAGGCCGTAATAGGCTTGGATGCTAACGATCAACAAGCATTAGACGAGAAAATGATCCAGCTTGACGGAACTGAGAATAAATCTAAGCTAGGTGCAAATGCTATTCTTTCTGTCTCTCTGGGAGCTGCTAAAGCATCTGCTTGGAGCAACAAGCTAGAACTCTACGACTATTTGGCTCAACTCATGGGCGAGAAAACTGATAAATTCAAAATTCCAATCCCATTTCTAAATATATTAAACGGTGGAAAACACGCTGTGGGTTCTACAGACTTTCAGGAGTTTATGATAGTGCCGGTTAAATTTGAATCATTTAGTAAAGCAATCCAAGCTGGTGCAGAGATATATCACAGCTTAGGAGAAATACTGAAAGAAAGAAGCTATCAACCCTTGGTTGGTGACGAGGGAGGCTTTGCTCCGGCTCTTTTTTCAAATGAACAAGCCATGGAACTTCTGATGATGGCTATTAAGGAGGCTGGATACCATGCGGGAGAAGAGGTTTTTATCGCCCTAGACCCGGCTGCCTCTGCTTTCTATTCTGAAGATATTTATCAACTTCACAGAGAAAATCGGTCATTGACAACAGATGAAATGGTCGCATTTTATGAAACCTGGGTAGAAAAATTCCCGATAATTTCGATTGAAGACGGCTTAGCCGAGGAAGACTGGACTGGCTGGGGAGAGTTAACCAAGAGACTGGCAGGACGCGTTCAAACTATCGGTGATGATCTGTACGCAACCGACAAAAAGCTACTTCAAAAGGGGATCGATCACAAATCAAGTACTGGGATTCTGATCAAACCAAATCAAATTGGAACTTTGACCGAAACAGTAGAAACGATACGTATAGCCAAAAAAGCAGGGATGAAATCGATTATCTCTCACCGATCAGGAGAAACCTCAGATTCTTTCATAGCTGACCTTGCTGTGGCCTGTGGTTGTGGAGTTTTGAAATCTGGAGCGCCAGCTAGATCTGATCGAAGCGCTAAATACAATCGATTGTTAGAGATAGAGAGTAGATTTAGCGACAAATGTGAATTCGCTAAGTGGGAGGGAATAGAAAAAAACGAACAGGACAAAGTCCCACATATAGACATGTAGATTATTTAGATTGTTCTATACGAAAAGAGCCACATCGCATGACATGGCTCTTTTCTTTATGTATCTGACTTAATATCGTTAGAATCCAAGCGAAGTAGCAACTTCCATCACCTTGTAGTAATAACTAGTTGATCTGTTGTAGCCCCACAATGCACTTTTTACATCCGGGTAACCACAGGCAGACAAATATCTAGCTGCAGAAAAAACTGCGTCTTCTACGTTTGTGATATCAGCCGTACCGTCACCATTTCCATCTACTCCGTAAGATCTCCAGGTGGATGGCAGAAACTGCATAGGGCCTACTGCGCCAGCGTATGAGCTTTTTGAAGTAGAGCCTGAACACCCAGTCTCGACATAGTGAACAGCCTTCAAAATTCTCCAGTCTACACCATATACAGCCTCTGCTCTCTGATATATCTCATCAAAGTTGGAAGGATCATTGTATATTTTTGTAGATCTAGTAGAAACTGTATCAGCAGACTCTGCTGATATTTTCAGCTGAGAAAGCTCAAGAGACTTGGCAATTGCCTCGGCTTCGGCCTGTTCTCTAGCTTCTCGCTCTATTTTGGACTCACCAGGTATAATTTCAACCTTAGAATTTTCAAGAACTAAAAGCTCATGAGAGTCGGTATTTAGTTTTATTTTAGTCTCATTACTTTCCTCAGTAGCATTTGTTATGCTTAGAGGCAACATTGTCGCTATAGCTAGCGATATGGCCAATCTCTTAGCAATATCACTTTTTCCCTTCAATCTCTCTAAAAGAGCGATTTTTAGGTTTTTCACATTACTATCTGGAACTTGGACCAAGGCGTATTCAGGTATGTTTGGTCTTACCCCAGATACTCTTATTAATTAAAAAAACTCCCGAAAGGGAGAATACTTCTCTAATATAGCATATATTTTAGGGTTTGTCAAGGGCTTTATTTTTTAAGCTCGCAGAGCATAAACCCAACGTGGTTTTGCGGTCAATACCCCCTATGATACAGTAGATGCGCGCCCAGAGTCGGGCGCGCATCCAGTTTCCAGTCGTCACCGCGAGCTAATGTCCAAACAGGACCAGCTCACCCTTTGCGATCTCGATCGCAAAGGGCTTTACTTCCCCCGAGTTTCTGTCTACTCGATGGAAGTAGGCGAACCCCAGACCTCTAATCAGGGGCCCCTTGTACTCCTCTCGGGTTGGGTAACGCACAGTGTACGTTCCTCCCGACTCCTTTTCTACAAGGTCAGATAGATGAAGGACGAAGTGGGTTTTGGGCTCAAGACCCAAAAACGCCAACTCCATCGCGTCTTCGATCATTTCCGATGGCAAGCCATAGCCATTCGCCATGGCATAGTCCACATCTGCCCAGCCAACGATGCCCTTGGCGATACGACTATAGACTTCACCGAACTTCGTGTAGTCTTCTGCGGGTGAAACCATTTTCGTCGTCACGAAGACCGCTTGGTCCACCCAGCACAAGTGTGGACTCTCCAAACAGTACAACATGACGATTGCCGTTCCTTCTCTCGCAGGGTAGAGAGTGAACCCCCCGGTTTCCTTGCGTACACCACCAGTAGAGCTCAAGCACAGTTCCCAGTTGCCAGGGACTGATACTTGGTTGCCGTCGAGGTCAAGCCAGACAGGCTCGACACTTGCGAAGAGAGACTTGCCTTCTTCAACGTCGAAAGTGTATATATCTTTGTCGAAGATGCGCGGCTGTGCGGCGTACTCCAAAGCGTCTGGGTAGACCGGCACAGCTCTTCGTTCCTGCGCCTGAGCGCAGATGGCAAACGAGAAGATAACGACAACCACAGCTGTAATTCTGTACATAATTGGCCTCCTGGCCGTGGGGTCATGCCCCAGTTGATTGTGAAAATCCAAGTCGTATACGACGACTCAAGGAGAGAGCTTTTTGTCCCTCGCTTCAATCGTTGAAACAGTACATACTAGCACATACTTTATCATTTGTCAATGCCTGGCTTTGCTCTCACACAAAACAAAACACCCTCCCGTGAAACACAGGGGAGGGCTAGGTCAGTTCAATTCCACGATGACCCGATGAGGCCAAAGCGAGTCAATGGTCAGAAGGGAGAAAGTCCAATCGCGTCCGAAAGTCGACAAGCAACCACCGTCCCTATTGCCAATACTGTAGGTATCACCATCATCGCCAACATACGATCTTGCATGCCGCAATAATGACGGGTGGGTTTGCTTATCAACGCGTCCTCAGTCCTCTCCCTCAGAACGTAAGCCAGAACGATCAGTAACGTCAGCGAGATTGTCCAGAAAGCACACCCCGCAACGTTCGGGTCGACAGCATGCCCATGTCTGGCCATGAGTTGCCAAACAACGATAACCAACAACCCCACAGCCCCGAGCAGCGCCACTAGGGACAAACAAGTTTCCTTCTCCACAGGAAGCCCACCATCCTTTCGCTCAAGTTGTCCGCAACGATTGCGGAACTGTTCACGATATCACACAATTAAGTATATGTCACTATTATTAGCATGTCTAGATATTTGATTAATTTAGCGATGTGCGGTCTGCTATAATAAATTCATGAGAGATAATGAGTGGTTAGAAAACAGGCTAGAGTACCTCCAGCGAAAGTATTTCGCTGATATTGATATTCCAAATACTCTCACCGTTAAGTTCGGTAGACGCGCTAAAACCAGGCTTGGAAGCATCAAAAAAGTATTTCCTAAATCACTTCTGGAACGAATGACGGGCAAGTTTGAGACTGAGATACTAATAACTGGCTTTTTTAGAGACGAACTTGTGCCTGAATATGTGATCGATGCAACTGTTGCTCACGAACTATGCCACTACGCTCACGGCTTCTCTTCTCCTTTGCCTCAGATCGCAAATCACCCGCACAGAGGCGGAATCGTCCACAAAGAGCTTCGAGAGCGGGGAATGGGGGAGATGGAAAAGAGACAGAAAAAGTGGATAAAGGACAAGTGGCAAAAATATATTAAATCTAAATAAAACCTTAACTGCACATAGGCGCAACTCAATGCTTGAAATAAGTTCACGTTTGGGGTATTATGCAGACAAGTAAATAACTTATCGACAAGGCTGTCATCTGACATTTTTGTTTGATATTACCCCGAAGGGTGGTGATAGTTTTGATAGAAGTAAAGAAAAAGGGCAATGAAAGACTAGATGTAATGATCCGACGCTTTAACCGAGAGGTACAACAAAGTGGAGTTTTGACTATTGCCAAAGAAAAACGATTTTTCGAAAAACCTGCAAACAGACGAAAAGTTAGAGAATCAGCTCTTCGAAGAAATAAGATTCAAGCTATAAAACGAGGATATTAGTTTAGGCGTTAGGAGCTATAAATTAGGTTCTTAGGTTGAAGCATAATATTGTGAGGTACTATGACATTAGTTGATGATATCAATAAAGACTTTCTAGAGGCCTACAAGGCAAAAGACGAGACAAAATCGTCTGTTTTGAGGATACTTAAAGGAAATTTACAATCCGCAGAGAAGGAAAAAGGGTCAGCTCTCACAGACGAAGAGACGGCCAAGATCGTCCAGAAAGAAGCGAAACAGCGGAATGAATCGATATCAGAGTTCAAAAAAGGCGAACGTGATGATTTGGCAGAGAAAGAAGCAGCTGAATTAAAAATTTTGGAAATATATCTCCCCGAACAGATGAGTGAAGATGAGATAAAAAAAACAGTAGAAGAAACTATCGCCGAAGAGGGGGCAAAAAGCAAAGCCGATATGGGCAAAGTTATGGGCGCGGTTATGCCGAAAGTTGCCGGCAAGGCAGATGGTGGCCAAGTTTCTAAAACGGTTAATGAGCTTTTAGCTTAAATGAAAACAAAAAAATACGAAAAAAATTACTTCTTGGTTTCAATTTCCGTTCTAACTGTAGTTAGCTTTCTCTTCTTTCTCATAACTTTCTCGATCGCCCGAGCCTCTGACATCTCTCCTTCTTGGGCGATTTTGTTATTAATACTCCTTTCTCTAGGATTGGCTTTTTTAATCTCCTTTGGATACATCTGGTTTAGCCAAACTCTCTCAGACGCCATGATGATTTTCCGCCGACGTTTACACTGGAACAGCCTGACCAATCCACTGCTTTTGAGACTTTCAGAAGAAGCTCCGGGGACCTATCATCATTCGATTATGGTTTCAAACATTGCCCAAAAAGCATGCCGAGCCATAGGTGTTGATTCGCTGCTAGTTCGAACCGCAGCTTATTATCACGACATAGGAAAACTTGAAGAGCCTCTGTCCTACGTAGAGAACCAGGCAGATGTAGAAATACCGAGTGATGAAAATGCAGCAACCATACGAAAAAACGCTAAAATAATAATCTCACACGTCAAAAAAGGCATAAAAATTGCTAATGAAAATAATATGCCAGAAGATATGATCGACCTCATCTCTGAACATCACGGAACAACTAGAACTCTATTTTTCTACGAAAGAGCCAGAGACAGGGGACTTAAAATCAAAAAAACTGATTTTCGCTACCCGGGACCCATACCCCAAACTAAGGAATCAGTAATTCTGATGTTGGCTGACTGTGTAGAGGCAACTGCTCGCGCCTATGAATCACTCTCTAAAACGGATATCGACAATATCGTTTCTAGCTCCATAGAGGAGCGCCTCTCTGACAATCAGTTTAAAAATGCTAACCTTTCTGAATCTGAACTTGCCAAAATACGTGCTTCACTTATCGAGTCCTTAAACTCAATTTATCACCAAAGAATCAGATACATAAAAGAAGAAAATGAATCAAATTCAGATTCCAAATAAATTCAAAAACATTACCGATCAAGAAATAGATAAAGTCGCACAATCTGCACTATTAGCACTTGATATCCAAAAAAGCATTGTCGAGATTGAATCGATCGATAAAGAGGAGATAGCAAAGCTAAATTTTGAATACAGAAGAAAAAACGAGCCTACAGACGTTCTCTCTTTCCCACTGAAACAAACTCCTGGGAAAAATAACCTGTTAGGCAATATATTTATCTGCGAAGAAGTGGCCGAGAAGAGAAACGAGAAGCTGCAGGAGCTAGTCAAACATGGAATCTTGCATCTAATCGGGGCTGATCATGAGAAAGATCAAGCATCTTGGGATGAGATGGCTGAAAAAATTAATCACAAAATGGGATAATATGTTGAATCTAAAAAAATTAGCCAAAAGCTTTCACTATGCTTTCCGCGGAGTTATCACACTTTTAAAAAATGAACAAAACGCACGTATTCACGCGAGTGCAACCATAATTGTGGGAATACTGGCTTTTCTTCTAGAAGTAACTAGGGTCGAAGCAGCTGTTTTATTTATGGCGGTTATTATGGTTTTTGCGCTAGAGATAATGAACACGGCTGTCGAAAAGGTCTGTGACCTGATATGCGTCAAAGATAATCCGGAAATTGCCTACATAAAAGATGGTACTGCTGGCGCGGTTTTAATCGCAGCTGTCATTGCAATTGTGGTAGCGATACTAATCTTCCTGCCTCATATCCGTGCTTTGTTCGGGTAGGAGTTGCAAATCTTTCGCTTTTTACTGTAAAATATATAAAGAGACAAATCGAATAATTTCTAAGGTTTGGAGGGATAAAAGTGGCTCGAGATAATATTGTTGTTGGGCTTGATATTTCAAGTACAAAAGTAATCACTTCGGTAGGTAAATACGAAGAAGGTGTTTTAGATATAATTGGACTTGGAAAATCCGCCAACCAAGGAATGAGAAAAGGAATGATTGTTGATATAGAGGAAACTGTTTCGGCCATTTCCGCTTCGCTTGAAGAAGCGGAGAGGATGGCGGGGATACCACTGCGCGGTACAACTATCGGCATAGATGGCGCCCATATAGAATCGGAAGACAGCAAGGGTGTAATTGCAGTATCGAGAGCAGATGGAGAGATTGCCGAAGACGATGTAACACGGGTCGTCGAGGCAGCCAGAGCCATACCAAACAAACCTAACAGAGAAGTTCTACACGTAATTCCAAAAACATTTATCATAGACGGTCAAGACGGAATCAAGGATCCAATCGGCATGAGCGGTATACGGCTTGAGGTCGACGCGCATATCATTTCCACCTCCACTACCGCTATGAAAAACCTGCAAAGATCTGTTGAACAATCTGGATTGAACATAAACGACGTGGTATTTACTCCACTAGCAACTTCCAAGGCTTTGCTCTCAAAGAGACAGATGGAGATAGGGGTAATCCTGATAGATATCGGTTCCGCTGTTACTACATTCTCAGTTTATGAAGAGGGGGATCTGATAAGTTGCGGGATAGTTCCGATTGGCTCATCTCACATAACCAACGACCTAGCGATAGGGCTTCGAACAAATCTAGATGTAGCCGAAATATTGAAGCTTAAACACGGATTCGCACTTCCAGAAAGAGTTTCAGAAAAGGAAGAAGTACGACTTTCAACCATAGATAAGAATGAAGATGGAGCTGCCTCAACAAAGTATATATCAGAAATTATCGAGGCCAGGCTTAACGAAATACTACTCATAATCCAGGAAAAGTTGCAGCTCGCGGGCAAAGATGGCACACTACCAGCAGGGGTAATATTGTCTGGTGGAGGTTCAAAGCTAGAAGGTATTATAGAATTAACCAAAGAGACGCTACGTTTGCCAGCACAGATTGGCACCCCGATATTCGAGATTTCCGGTCTTGTTGACAAGCTAGATGATCCAGTATATTCTACAAGCATAGGATTGATGCTCTGGGATAGGGAAACCGCTGGGTCCACATCTGCAATATCAAGCCAGTCTTTAAATGGCATATTAGATAAGGCAAAAGGATTGTTTAAACAGTTCTTGCCGTAATTAGTCGGAGGGTAGGAGAGAAAGCACATGGCAATCAAAGACTCAGAACTCGAAAGCTTTGCAAAAATTAAGGTAGTTGGCGTTGGCGGTTCCGGTGGATCCGCTCTTACGCGTATGATAAACTCCAAACTTCGCGGAGTTGAGTTTATTGCTATTAACACAGATGCTCAGGCTCTAGCCTACAACGAATCTCCTATAAAAATTCAAATAGGGAAAGAAACTACTCGCGGACTTGGTGCCGGCGCAGACCCAGAAGTCGGACGAAAAGCGATAGAGGAGAACAAAGAAGAAGTGTTTGAAGCCCTGCAAGAATCAGATATGGTGTTTGTTACATGTGGAATGGGTGGTGGAACAGGAACAGGAGCCGCTCCCTTTGTGGCAGATATTTCAAAAGAGCTCGGCGCCCTGACAGTTGGTGTTGTTACCAAGCCTTTCTCTTTCGAAGGTCACAGAAGAAAGAAAATCGCCGAAGCCGGAATCACAGAGATGAAGGACAAGGTGGATACGCTGATTACTATTCCAAACGACAGATTGCTTCAAGTCATAGATAAAAAAACTTCACTCTTCGACGCTTTCGGTGTTGTTGACGATGTCTTACGACAAGGTGTTCAGGGCATAGCCGATCTTATCACCTTGCACGGTATTATAAATGTTGACTTTGCTGATGTTAAAGCAATTATGTCCGATGCAGGTTCCGCACTTATGGGCATAGGTCACGGCTCAGGCGACAACAGAGCGATAGAAGCAGCAAGGGCAGCCATAGATTCGCCACTTTTGGAGCTATCTATCGACGGTGCAAAAGGAATTTTGTTCAACATCACTGGCGGTCCAGACTTGGGCATGTACGAGATCGATGAAGCGGCCAAAGCCATTACAGAAGCTGCTGATGCTGATGCAAATATTATCTTCGGCGCAATTATAGATGAAGCGATGCAAGGAGAAGTAAAGATTACCGTTATCGCTACAGGATTTGAATCCGAACATCAAAAAACAATTAAACCACAAATATCAAAATCATCAAATCCAGAATCCATACCTCAGTCACAGATGATCCGAAGTACAAATGGACAAACAGTAACACCCGACCCGGAGCCACAGCCAGAAGAGGACGATGACGAGATCGAGGTTCCAGCTTTTATTAGAAGAAAGCTTAAGTAACTAAATCTAGGAGGGCATTATGTGTGGAGATGACAAACCAACAACAGAAGGCGGAGAGGCCACTGAGGCTCCTGCAGCAGACGCAGCAGCAGAAACAGTAGCACCTGCAACAGAAGGTGAAGACGACGCGGCAGAAGAAACACCAGCAGCGGACGACGCGGCAGAGGGTGAAGAAGAAGTAACTGATTAACAATATCGTTTAACGATAAACAAAAAAACTTGAATTTCGGTTCAGGTTTTTTTGTTTATATACAATGCTTGACACCCCAAGATGTAGTGTAATATAATGTCATCACACACTAGATATCGTGTTATTCCAAATTCCTAATTCTTATCCATATGTTATGCCCAGCCTGTAAAAAAAACGATTCTAAAGTTCTTGACTCACGAGATGAGAAAATTTTGGTTAGACGTCGCAGAGAATGTTTAGGTTGTAAGCACCGATTTACTACTTTTGAAAGAATAGAAACACCAAAACTTCGAGTCTTGAAGCGAAGTGGTCGCAAGGTTGATTATGAGAGATCCAAGCTGGAAAAGGGAATACGACTAGCTTTGGAAAAACGACCATTTTCCGAATCCGATATTCAGGATATCGTCTCATATCTTGAGCACAATATTCTAAAACTAGCCAAAGACAAAGTTATCACCTCGAAGCAAATAGGGGATATGGTAACCAAAAAGTTGCGTCATGTGGACGAAGTAGCCTATATTAGATTTGTATCAGTTTATAAGAAATTCGGCAGTGCCAAGAAATTCAGCCGTGAAATTGAAAAGTTAAATAAATAATATTTGAGGAGGAATAATGAGTGAGAAAGAAAAAAAGGGAGCAAATAGCATTGACGCAAAGCAGTTTGAAGAATTAATTAAAGGTGATAAGCCGGTGTTTGTAGACTTCTCCGCCACCTGGTGCGGACCGTGCCAAATGATGCTTCCGATTATTGACGAATGGGCAGCTGAAAGCGATGAAAAAGACTTTGTAGTAGCTAAGCTCGATATCGACCAGGCTCCAGAAGTAGCAGCAAAATACAACGTGATGGGAGTACCTACATTTATCATATTCAAGGACGGCAAAGAGGCCGAAAGAATGCAGGGAGTAATGCCAAAAGAGAGCCTAGCTGAGGCTATGGAAAAAGTGGCAAAATAACCTCCACACTTGACTTTTGTTACTTTATGTGATACAATACTATTGTTGCCAAAATTTAAGCCATACCATATGCGCTTAGATCTAGGCAAAGATCTTTAAAGACAGCGACGCCCCGGATTTATTCGGGGCTGTTGCTTTTAGAAGGGATACTAATCTCTCTTAAAAGCAGCAATTGTTGCTGCACATCACAGCCCGATCCCACATGGAGGGATCAAGATGAAGCAAATGACGATATATGACAGAGTCATTTTTTCAATCATGCTGGCGCTGATAGTGCTGATCTGGGGAGGACACCGATACGACTTTCTTGGCATTCAGAATCCGTCGAGGATGATCGGCGTCATGCTGACTGCTCTTGCCCTGGTTGTCCTGACGGCCACCGCCAGCAAGGTCGAAAGGCGAAAGACAATGGCTAACCGGAGACGATTCTGGTTGAGCCTGATCATCATAGCGCTGATGTGGTGCTTCCACTACATCGTGTTCAGCGCCCCCCGACTCATCCACCCCCTTACGGGGGAGGCGTTAATTCCCGGCCTACCAATTATACCGGCAATTAACGGGGGAGCCCTACTTCTCGCGGGTCTAGTCTGGTTGTGTGTGCGAGTTTCGCGCATGTCAACCAATGACCGATGGCTCGTTAGCCCCTTCAGAGCACTCCGAGAATCAATACACCTCGGAGACTGGAAGGACGACGGGGCAAACGAACAAGATGATTGATCTTCACAGGCCGGCAACGACCCTCCCAGGGACGTTGCCGGTATTTTTTTGTCTTTGAATTCCACCCTAACGCTTAAAAATCTAACAGCTAATAGCTGTATTCTGCTATAATACACTCATGCAGTCACAAATAAGCTTCGAAAATACACATACTGAGAGCATACTAAAAAGCCTCAACTCTGAGCAAAAAAAAGCAGTAACCCACAAATCTGGGCCTCTTTTAATTATCGCTGGAGCTGGCACCGGAAAAACAACCGTTATAACTAGAAGAATTGCGCATCTTATAGACAAGAAATTAGCCAAATCGTCTGAAATACTTGCCCTTACCTTTACTGAAAAAGCAGCAGCCGAGATGGAAGAGCGTGTCGACCAGCTAAGCCCATACGGCTATACAGACATGTGGATATCTACATTTCACGCTTTTGGCGATAGACTCCTGCGAGATTTTTCAATTGACCTCGGCCTTCCAGCAAACTTTAAAGTTCTAACTTCAACCGAGCAGGCGATTTTTATGCGTGAAAACATCTACGCTTTCGACCTAGTCCAGCTTCGCCCCATAGCCAGCCCCTTAACCCATATTCAAGCCATGTTGAATCATTTTTCAAGACTAAAAGATGAACTCATCGGACCCGAAGAATATCTCGCTTGGGCGGAAAAGAACCTAGAAATTGTTAAATCAAAAAAATCAGAAGAAGATATCCTTGAGGCAGAAAAATACCTAGAGCTTGCAAACGCATATCAACGATATCAGGATCTAATGATTCAAGCCGGGAACCTTGACTTCGGAGATCAGATATTTCTAACTCATAAACTTCTTAAAAATAACAAGAAGGTTTTAGCTGACAGCCAAAAGAAATTTAAATTTATCTTAGTCGACGAGTATCAGGACACAAACTTCGCTCAAAATGAGATTGTGAAGCTTCTGGCCTCAAAAGATAAGAACATAACCGTGGTGGGGGACGATGATCAATCAATTTATCGCTTTCGGGGAGCATCTATCTCAAACATACTAGATTTCACTAAATCATTTAAAAAATGCACTCAAATCGTTTTAAACAGGAATTATCGCTCAACCAAACAGATTCTAGACGCTTCATACAAACTCATACAACACAATAACCCTGACAGACTAGAAATCAAGAATAAGATCAACAAAAAACTATCGTCCACCCTTTCGGGCGATGAACCCGCTCTCATCTACTCCAACACTCTCTCAAGTGAAGCCGACTCTGTTGTGGAGAAGATAGTCGAACTTAAACAAAAAGAGGGTCTAAAATTCAACGATTTTGCTCTTCTGGCTCGTGCCAACAATCACACAGAACCATTTATTCAAGCGCTCAATGCTAAAGGGATTCCTCACATATTCTCAGGAGCATCCGGGCTCTTTTCTCAGCCAGAGATAAAGATGATTATTTCATTTCTAAAATGCTTAGTTTACAACGACGATAATCTGTCATTTTACAATCTAGCTACTTCAAAGCTATACAATGTCTCGCATGAATTAATGACGAAATACTATACGATTGCCAAGAGAAAAAACCGTCCAATAGCTGATATATTTGAAAACCCAGGGGAGCTGAAAATCTCCGATGAGATAGACCCCGTTCTTTCTGACTTGAACAAATACCGTGAGAAGAAAAACGAGCCTGTCGGGGAAACTTTATACGATTTTCTGGTTGAGAAGAAGTATCTCAAAACCTTAACAAAAAATCTCTCGACCGAAAATGAGATCGAAATTTACAACATAGCTAAGCTTTTCGATAGAATAGCAGAGTTCAACCGTTCGTCAGAAGAGAGAGGAGTCTTGAAGTTCTTGGAGAATATCGAACTGATACTCGAGGCTGGAGACGACACTGCTTCAGCAGAGATTGATCCTTCGATCGAGGCTGTAAATATATTGACTGCCCATTCCTCGAAAGGGTTAGAGTGGCCTGTTGTGTTTGTAATTAACTGCGTAGCAGATAGGTTTCCTTCCAGAAGAAAAAGTGAGCAACTGCCGATTCCTGCTGAGATTGTAAAAGAGAAAATTCCAGAAGGAGACTTTCATCTCCAAGAAGAGAGAAGGCTTTTCTACGTGGCCTCGACTAGAGCTAAAAATCATTTATTTTTAACTTCTGCCAAGGACTACGGTGGCAAAAGAGCAAAAAAACTTTCACCCTTTGTGTTAGAGCTGCTCGACGAAGCTTCGGTTGACAGCGTAGTCCAAAAGAGTGATCCTATGCAAAAAATTATTCAGCACAAGAAGGTTGCTACTAAACCTCGCCCGATCCCAGCGAAGTTCCAAACTGATATAATATCTCTCTCAAGGGCTCAAATAGATGATTACTACACCTGTCCACAAAAGTTCTACTACGCACACATCGTCAAAATACCTCTGCTTGAAAATCACTATCTAATGTACGGAACGGCAGTTCATGCAGCCCTCGATCACTACTTTCAGAGAAAATTAGCAGGACAGAAACCAGACTACAAACAGCTAATATCTGACTTCAAAAGTTCTTTTAGAAATGTGGGTTTCATAACTCGTGAACATGAGGATACAAGATACAAAACAGGCCTAGAGACTCTATCTAGATTTTATAATCTGGATCAGAAGGAACCGGTAATGCCAGCTGCGGTGGAGGAGAGATTTGAGTTCTCTGAAAACAAAATTAAGGTAAACGGGCGATATGATCTGATTGTTGGAAAAGATAAAGAGGCCAACATCATCGACTTTAAAACCTCGAAAGTAAAAGACCAGAAAGACGCTGACCGCAGGGTAAAGGATTCAACCCAGATGAAGATCTACGCTCTTGCTTGGTATGAGAAATTCGGCTTTATCCCCAAAAGCACGCTCTACTTCATAGAACACAATCTTCAAGGAGAGGTAGTTTATAAGCCAAAACAACTTGAAAAAACAAAAGAGATGATACTTGAGGCGGGAGAGGGGATAAAGAAAGGCAAACTCAAAGCCACGCCAGCACAGCGCCAGTGCTCGCTCTGCCCATACTCGGATATCTGCCCAGATTCAAAAGCGTAGTGTTCGCTTTATGTTCGGTATTTGTTGTGATATAATTATCAAGTAAAAACATTAATCACATTACATGACCACAGAGTTAATCTTGATAGCCATTGCAGTCTTTCTGGCAGCCACAGTTGGTACAATTGTTGCCAATATTTTAGTTCGCAAAAAACAAGCCAAACAACTCGAAAACTTAAATCTAGAAGAAAAAATGGCTCGTCTCTCCCATGAGGCACTCAAAAGCAACAACGAACAATTTCTAACCCTTGCTAAAGAAGTTTTGGGCGCAGAGAAAGGAAATATAAAAACTGACCTTGAAGGTAAAAAGTCCCAAATATCTTCATTGATTGCGGAGATAAGAACTGACATCAAAAAAAACGAAGAGAGACTAAAATCCTCAGACGACGATCGGGTACGTTCCTTTTCCGCTCTAAAGCAGGAGATGGAGGAGTACAAAAAGATAAGCGGGGACTTGAAGTTATCCACAGATAAACTGAAAGCGCTGCTTTCGAACAATCAGATGCGCGGAGCCTTTGGTGAACAGATAGCAGAAAATCTACTAAAAATGGCTGGATTCGTAGTTGGTCAAGATTATTCTGCCAACAAAGCGCAGGACACCGAAAGCACGCGGCCAGACTTTACAATATTTTTACCTGATAGAACAAAGATAAATATTGATGTAAAGTTTCCATACTCATCGCTCATCAAATCCATAGAGTCCGAAAATGAGGAAGAGAAAAAACGACACTTTAGACAATTCAAGCAAGATGTGAAAAATAAGATTAAACAAGTTTCAACCAGGGACTACATAAATCCAGCCGAGAAAACAGTTGATTTTGTCATTCTCTTTATACCAAATGAGATGATTTTTTCATACATTTACGACAAGATGAACGACGTCTGGGAGGAAGCAATGCAGAAAAAAGTTATTTTTACAGGACCTTTCTCTTTTACTGCAATCTTACGCATGGTCAAGCAGGCATACTCTAACTTTCGATACCAAGAGAACCTTCATCAAATAATCGGTCATATCCAAAAGTTCGACACAGAGTATCAGAAATATTCGGAATCAGTTGATAGGCTTGGAGAGAGAATCAAGTCTGCCGACAAGCAGTTCGAGGTAGTTTCGACTACCCGAGACCGGCAGCTTACAAAAGTAGTCGACAAGATTAAGGACACGGACCTCGCTGAAATAACCCCAGAAGCAGACGATATACCTAAAATAATATAGAGCATGTCAAAAGAATTCATAGTTACAAGTAACGACGAAGGAAAAAGAATTGACCAATTTTTGGCCAATAATTTTTCTGATCTATCCAGAAATAAACTTTCCAAAATGGTCAAGACAGGAGAAATCACGTGCAATAGAGGCATGGTTAAGCCGAGTCATAACCTAAAAGAGGAGGATGTAATCTCTGTAGGTGAAATCAAGAAAGATCAAGCTAATTCTGTCCCAAAGGGAGAAAAAATAGACTTGGAAATCATTTTCGAGGATGATGATGCGATTGTTATAAACAAGCCGGCAGGCTTAGTAGTTCACCCCGCAGATGGCAACGAGTCGGGCACACTAGTCAACGCACTTATCAACTACTATCCAAAAATTGTAGATGCTATTTACGATCAACACTCAGAAGTTTCGAAGATTCGTCCCGGCATAGTTCACAGACTAGACAAAGACTCTTCTGGAGTTATGATAGTGGCAAAAAACAAGAGTGCACTTGATTTTTTATCTGGCGAGATAAGAGCACGAAATGTCGAGAAGAGATACCGTGCAATCTGTTTGGACAATCTTCCGAACAAGTCCGGAGAACTCATAAACAAACTAATTCGTCATCCGCAAAAGAGAAAAGAGATGGCTATATCAGAAGATGACAGAGGAAAAGAGGCGATTACAAAATATAAAGTGATTAGCTCACATAAATTCAATGATCAAAATATATCATTAATTGAGTTTCAGATCATAACAGGCAGAACACACCAGATAAGAGTTCACGCCAAATCACTCAATTCGCCGGTGCTAGGTGACAAGGTTTACAACATAAAAGCTAGTGACGCTTTGTCGAATGAGCTAAATATCAATCGACCACTTCTGCATTCACGGTTACTGAAAATAAAATTACCAAACGGCGAAACAAAAGAATTCATCGCTAAAGTGCCTGATGATTTTAAGAAAGTTTTAGATAAGTTTTAATAGAACTATTTACATTTACTTAGCTTTTAGTATATGCTTAAGTTACTTAAGTATGATTTTATATTAACTTTTTTATATTATGAAAACCCAACGCGAAAGAATAACTATCTCAATTCGGAAAGAGATACTCTCAAAGATTGATAAAAAAATAGATGGAATAAGACTTCGAAACAGATCTCACGCAATTGAAAGTATGGTTGTGGAAACGCTGGGCATCGATACAATCTCCGATGTCGTGATTATGGCCGGTGGAGAAGATGCGATAAAGTCAGTAGATGCGATAGGAGAGCTACTGTTAAAACTAAAAAACATTGGCGTCGAGGAAGTTATTATCGCCGTCGGCTACTTGGGCAAAAAGATAAAAGACGTACTAAAAGATGGAGAAGAGTACGGCTTGCATATTAACTATCTTGAAGAAGGCGAAGGCACGGGCGGAGTTTTGATTGAAATGAAAAAGTCTTTAAAAAAATCTTTCTTAGTAATAAATATTGATAAAAAAACAGACGTAGACCTAAAAACTTTACTAGATTTTCACAAATCTTCGCTATCGCTGGCTACTGTTGCCACTGAGAATATCAAAACATTGAAGGGTATCTACGTACTTGAATCCGAGGTACTAGACTATCTGCCCAAAGGTTTTTCTATGCTTGAAGAAGATGCCTTTCCAAAACTTTTAGAAGAAGGTAAACTCACCATCTATCCGATACTTTAGCCGACAAGACCCTATGCACTTGTGGAATTTATGGAATAGTAATAAAATAAAGAACATATGAGAAGAAATTTATGGATATCATTGGCTGTGATTGTAATCTTTACCGCGCTTGCGGTATTTATTGATATGCCGAAAAGCTTTTTCTTTGGAGACAAAATCAAGGCTTTGCTCGGACTCGACCTGCAAGGAGGAACAGAACTAATCTATGAAGCTGATCTTTCTGCATCAGAAAACAAAACAAAAGACCTGGATAATCTAAAAAGCGTCTTTAGGTCTCGCATAGATGAATTGGGAGTGGCTGAACCAACAATACAAACTATTGGAACAAGTAGAATTTTAATAGAGCTACCTGGAATAAAAAATATCGACGAGGCCGTGGAAAGAATTGGTGATACATATGAACTGGTATTTATGACTGAAACAGAGAGCGAAGATGGAGTGGTGCTCACAGATTATTATAGCGATGAAGTATATCAAACTCTCTGGGCACCAACCGATTTAACCGGTAGAAGTTTGAGTTCAGCAGAAGCGACTTTTCAGGGAGGACAAGCTCAAATTCAATCAAAACCAGTAGTCTCGATTAGCTTTGATAATATCGGCCAAGAAAAGTTTGCCACCTTAACCCGTGAAAATCTGGACAAAAGAGTTGCTATGGTGCTTGACAATAAGATCATTTCAGCACCATATGTCAAAGTTGAAATAACCGACGGAAGAGCAGTTATCGAGGGCTCAGATGATATCAAAGAAGCACAGCAACTTGCAAAAAGATTAAACGAGGGTGCGCTACCTGTCACCGCCAACCTAGTAGCACAACAAAACATCGGAGCATCACTCGGCGCAGATAGTTTGAAGAAAAGCGCTATTGCCGGTGCAATAGGGCTTTTGCTTTTAGTTATTTTTATGATTGTTTATTATCGTTTCACCGGCATCATGGCAGCCATAACTCTTACCATATATGCACTTATCACTCTCGCCATGTATAAACTTATTCCCGTAACCCTAAGTCTTGCCGGTATTGCAGGCTTTGTTTTGTCTATCGGCATGGCGGTCGACGCCAATGTTCTGATATTTGAGAGAATCCGTGAAGAGCTTCGATACGGCAAAGAGATGAATATGGCGGTCAAAGATGGTTTTGTCCGAGCTTGGTCTTCAATCCGTGATTCCAATTTAAGCTCAATAATAACCTGTTTTGTCTTGTATATTTTTGGCTCAGGCCCCGTTCGAGGCTTTGCACTAACTCTGGCCATAGGAATCTTAGTCAGCATGTTTACAGCCATAACTGCAACTAGAACATTTATGCTTTTGATCGCAAACACAAAAGCAGGAAAGTGGTTCAATGTATAGAATAATTTCAAAAAGAAAAAATTGGTTTATACTCTCATCTATCTTAGTAGCACTATCGATAGCTTCAATATTTATATTCGGCTTGAGAATAGGTATCGACTACAAAGGGGGAGCAATTGTCGTTTTAGAATCTGGCAATGAAAATGCTCAAGAATTAATTAACGAAAGTCTTGGAGAGCAGGAAGTAAGCAGTTATCAATTAAAACCAAGTGGCGACAATCAATACACTCTAAGATTTGAACCGATAGAAAAAGCTGAGCACGACCAAATTCTTAGCTCAATTAAAGAAAAAGTAGGGGAGATAGAGGAAGTTCAATACGATAATAT
>Ga0307992_1000678_pt1 | contig 20942 bp, 22 predicted proteins | sample EllFjometagen133_FD_203162 | JGI IMG/M metagenome (GOLD analysis project Ga0307992, IMG submission 203162) | Marine microbial communities from Ellis Fjord, Antarctic Ocean - #133 | ecosystem: Environmental > Aquatic > Marine > Unclassified | place: Southern Ocean | collected 2014-10-08
TTTAGATAAACACCCGAAGCACGGCAACAATGCAGAGTTCTGCAGGATGTTTGGGTTAAATCATCTTCATGGATTTGGTGATTACAATGGTCAGATGATTGGATTTGCAGGTGAGAAAGAAATTAGCTTAAATGATTTTGTAAAAGAGATTGATGAAAAATTGGATACCTCTTGCAAGGTTTTTGAGTTTGGAAAGAAGCAGATAAAAAAGATAGCGGTTGTTTCTGGAAATGGTGGAAGTGCAATAATAAGAGAAGCAGTTTCAAAGGGTTTTGACTGTATTGTTACAGGAGAAGCAGGCCATTCATCTTATCATATTGCAAAAGAAGGAAGTCTAAATGTTATTGCAGCAGGCCATTATGCAACAGAAACTCTTGGTGTTAAGGCCTTAATGAAGCTTTTAAAAGAAAAGTTTGATATTGAGGTCAAGTTTATTGATGCCCCTACTGGGCTTTAATTTTTCCTATAATCAAGGCATATTAATGAAGGTAGAAAAAACAAGAATATCAACAACCTTAAATTTAATGCAAAAGATAAGAAATATTATAACAATAATTAGAGGTATGAGTATGAACTCGTATCTTTGAAACAGGTTGTTCTTTAAAAAAGGATATACTATAATCTCAGAGAAAAGAACAGTTACAAATGCATAGATAAGGATATATGATATAAATACATAAAAATCAGATAAAAAGAAATACCAGTTTGAAATCTTTAGAATTTTTAAGATATACCAATCACTAATAAGAAAAAGAAGTAAAGCAGATATTGTATGGCTGATAATCCTTTTTATTTGCTCATACTGCATCATAGTACTTGAATAATATTTAGCCATGCATAAAAAATAAGTTTACATGTTTTTAAATCTTGCTATAAAAATCAAATCTTTTGAAATCTAAATTATAAAAGTAAGTCCATTTAGGAACTGTTGATGAGAAACAAAATTATTTCCTGTTTTGAATATGAATTAAATTGTTTATCTTTTTCTCTATGGGTTCTATTAATTTCTCGTATAATTTTGTTTTTCCATAGATTTGGGATTTTTCATGAATTTGTTTGATTAGTTCTATTGGGTATTCAGTACCTCTAAATAAGAATCCTTCATCTAATTTCTCAAACTCATGTTTTGCAATAAAGGAAGTATAATGCCAAAATACTTCGAGCTCTTGAATTGGATCTATTGCCTCTTCTGAAATGAAATCATCGTTTTTATATAAATTAACAATTTTTTCAAAAGAACTTCCAATTTCTTTCATAGTTTTTTCTGATTTAGCAGCACATTCAGCTATTTGTATAATTCCATAACTTATTGAATTAGAAACAACCCCATGAACTAGCTCTTCATTCAATAATTCTTTAAGTGTTATATCAGACATGGTTAGGAAAAATTATTTAGACTTTAAAAAACTTTTGGTTGTAACTACTTTTTAATGGTTTATAAACGAAAATTATATATAGTTACAAAACCATAATAGGATTATGCTCAACATTTTCATAGTTCATGGGGCCTATGGGAACCCTGAAGAGAACTGGTTTCCATGGCTAAGAGATGAATTAAAAAGCCTGGGCTATAATGTTTTTGTGCCAAGGTTTCCTACTCCTAAAAACCAAACTCTGGAAAGCTGGATGATGGTATTCAGTGATTACAGGAAATATTTAGATAAGGATTCAATTGTTATTGGCCATAGTCTTGGGCCTGCATTTCTGCTTAATGTGATTGAAGACCTTAATATAAAGATAAAGGCAGCCTTTTTTGTCTCTGGATTTACAGGGCTTTTAAACAATCCAGAGTTTGATGAAATAAACAAGAGCTTCACAGGCAAAAGCTTTGACTGGAACAAAATAAAAAAGAATTGCTACAGGTTTCATGTTTTCCATGGGAATGATGACCCTTATGTGCCATTGGAAAAAGCAAGAGAGTTTGCAAAAAACCTGGATACAAATTTGACTGTAATAAGAAACGGCGGCCACCTGAATGAAAAATCAGGATATTTAAGGTTTGACCTTCTGCTTGAAGAAATAAAGAACGAGCTATATTAAATATTCACTAAGAACTTCCATAACCTCCTCTAGCCTTGTGATCGACAGCATGTGTGCTCCCTCAATCACCTTAACTATACAATTACCTTTTACATGTTCTTTAATATATTCTCCTGCTCTTGCTGTAACAGATATATCCTTTTTTCCATATATCAAAATCATATCCTTATCAATCTTGTCAAGCTTTTCACTAATATCCCACTTAATGATTTTTTTTCCATTTTTGATGTGAGCACTAATCTCATTAAATGGTAAATCAACAATTGAAAGCCATACTCCAGGAAAGTCCTTTTTGCCTTGAAGTTTTGACTGATCTGGATAACCTCTTTTTTCTTTATTACGTTTGTGTTTAATACCCCCATAAAGACTGCCAATGTAAGCCCCATATCTTAGAACCTTGTCAAAAAGATGAAAGTAAAATTTATTTTTTGCTGTTTCAGAGAATTTATATGAACCACATATTCCAATTATTTTATCTGCATTCTTTGTTTTGTAAACATAATCAGCTAAAATCATATAACCTCCGCTGTGGCCACAAACTGTTGGATTTTCTATTCCTTCTTTTGAAATTATTTGTACAAGCTCTTCCGAAAAATCATCAAGGCTGTTGTATTCATGCCATTTAGGATTGACTAAAATAGTAGGGTGGCCTGTCTCATTAATCATCTTTTCTAATGGTTTCATAGAGCTATCATTCATAGAAGTAGGAGGATAAAGAACTACAAAATTTTTCTTAAGTTCTTCGTTCCGTTTAATCGAGTAGTAAGTGTCTTCTCCTTTGAAGCTTATTTTTTTGACCTCAGTGAAATCTTTCATATTTGCTATCTATAAGCAATTTAACTATATAAAGCTTTCTAAGTTTACTACTCTTTAGTAATTTAAGTTTAAAAGAAAATCCTTTAATAGAAAGATTTATATTTTTCATGTTTAATTGATAGATTATGAATATATACTTTGCAGGTTCAATAAGGGGTGGAAGACATGATATTGAGATTTATAAGCAGATTATTGAGCACCTTAAAAAGTATGGCAAAGTTCTAACAGAGCATGTAGGAGAAGACAATATATCTGAAAATGGTGAAATAAACCTTACAGATAAATACATCCATGACAGGGATGTTAAATGGATGGGTGAATGTGATGTTTTTATTGGAGAGGTTACAACAGCTTCTCTCGGCGTAGGTTATGAAATAAGAACAGCAATTGAAATGAACAAAAGGATTTTGTGCATATACAGGCCAGAGCATACAAAAAGAGTCTCTGCAATGATAACCGGGGCACCAGAAGTAAAAACAGAACCTTATTCAACAATAGAGGAAGCAAAAGAGATTATTAACAAGTTCATTGAAAATCTTTCTTAGTTTTATTATCATGTAGTAATAACAAACCAAAAGATTTATATATAGTTTAAGGTTACTTTTTTAATTACTAATTAAGAGATTTACTAGATTTATCTTAATAAAATAATCAAAATGAGGCATTTAATATGGATTCAAGAATATTAACACAAAATGAAAGAAGCAGCTTAATAGAAGAAATTATGGAAAACAAAAATCCAATTTATTTAGAAGATTATGTCCAGTATATAATGGGGGAAGGAAACACTAATTTTACTATAAGAGTCGACTATGATAAAATTAAACCATCTATATTCATATTAGAATATTTTAATGAAAATAAAATTAGTTCTCATGAAAGAAAAAAAGTTATAACAAAAAATGATATGTTTTATTCACCTTATTTTCCATGTTGTATTTTTTGGGGCATAGGAAAATTATATATTGGTTCAACAAATGGTTTAGAAGAAATAAATAAGGTAATAATCTACAAAAATTTTGACAAAAAGAAAACTAATTTGGTAAATTTAATAAGTCTCGATAATATTACTGATCATATTAACGAAGATTATAAAATAAAGTTTGATTCTTTTATTATAGGATACTCAATATTATCAAAAAAATGATATAAAATGTATAAAAAAAATTCCTATAGAAATATTATTGAAGTACCAGAAGGATACAATGAAATAATCAGTCCTCTTGAAAGAATTGCTCTTTTTAAAAAATATAAAGATAAATTTAATGCTGAACCAAAAAGGATATTGTTTACTACAACTAATTCAGTTTTAGCACATAATAATAGGGATTGGAAAAAGAGCATATTAAAAGGAAGAATTGTAGATGGTAAAAATTCATGGGAGGGCTACCATCACATATTGGATATTCTCAACTACACGAGGGTTACTCCTTCAAATAATCTTGAACGCGCAATTATTGGTTATAAAAAAAACAACGGGAAAATATTTGAAAAATTCATAGGAATTGATTTAGAGCTTTTAAAAGTAAATAAAAGATTAGTTGAAGAAGAAAAGAACTTAATAGAAAGAAAGGGTTATCTAAATAATGAAAATGCAGATTCATTAAAAGAAGAGGAAGATAAGCTAAGAGAACGTAAACTTAAAGAAATAAAAAATTATATAATCTCTATGTGTAATCCAAATCACAAAAGCTTTTCAGAAAAAGAACTTAATAGAAGAGTTAGAAGACTCGTAGGTGCAGAACTTATGAGACAATTTTATCCAGTAACAGAAGAGTTTTTAAATCTTTATAATAATGGAAAAATAGAAGATCAAAGAATAATTCTCAAACAAATAAAAACATTTAAATAATAAACAAGTTAATTTCTTGTCATGGAACCAAAAACTGGTGATAATGTCTTAGTTGAGACAAAAGAGAAACAGATGAAAGGAATTCTTATGCCTGTTCCTGAGAGCGAGGAAGATATTGTTATTCTGAAGCTTGAGAGCGGTTATAACATTGGCATTGATAAGAAGAATGTTAAGGCAATTAAGCTGATTAAAAGCCCTGTTGAGAAAAAACAAAAGCCAGCTGAAATAAAACTCAATAAAAAGCTTCCAACAGTTTCTATATTGCACACAGGCGGAACAATTGCCTCAAAGGTTGATTACAAAACCGGGGGAGTAATTGCAAAATTCTCTCCAGGCGAGATTATTGGCATGTTTCCTGAGTTAAAGAAAATTGCAAACATAAAGTCAAGGAAGATAGCAAGCATGCAGTCTGAGATGATGAGGTTTCCACATTATAATCTTATGGCCAAGGAAATTGAAAAAGAAATAAAGTCTGGAACAGATGGGATAATAATAACCCATGGAACAGACACAATGCATTACACAAGCGCTGCATTAAGGTTCATATTGGAAGATTTGCCTGTTCCTGTTGTTTTAGTTGGCTCTCAGAGAAGCTCTGACAGAGGCTCAAGTGATGCTGGACTGAATTTAGTATCTGCCTGTTATTTTATTGCAAATTCTGATTTTGCAGATGTTGCAATATGCATGCATGAGAATATGAGTGATGAATCATGCTTAATCCTGCCAGCTTTAAAAACAAGAAAAATGCATACCTCAAGGAGAGATGCTTTCAGGCCTGTTAATGCAACACCAATTGCAAGGGTTAATTTTAATGAGAAAAATATTTCATTTATGAAAGAAGATTATAATAAGAAAAACAATAAAAAATTAAGCTTAAAATTAATTAATGAAAAAATAAAAGTTGGATTAATTAAAACGCACACAAACATGTTTGCAGAGGAGTTTTTGGCTTATAAGAACTTTGATGGATTGGTTGTTGAAGGAACTGGTTTAGGCCACATTCCAAACGAGGAAATAGATGAATATACCAAAGAGAACAAGAAGATTTTTGATTCTTTAAAGGAAATGATAAAAAAAGGCTTAATTGTGGTTATGTCCTCTCAGACAATCTACGGCAGAATACAGATGAATGTTTACACACCAATGAGAGAGCTGCAGGAGATTGGAGTCCTGGGCCACCTAAGTGATATGACTGCTGAGACGACTTTTATTAAACTGGCCTGGCTTCTGAGCAACTATAAAAAAGAGGAAGTTAAAGGCCTGATTACAAAAAATCTCAAGGGAGAAATCTCAGAAAGAATCGAAGATAAGACATTTCTAAAATAAGATAATATCAAATTTATGTTATATAATAATAAAAATCTTGAATCAACTCCATTCTTGAGTTTAAGTATAAATTTATCTTAAATTATCAACTCAAAAACTTTGATGGAAATTGACCGCATTGTTCTAATAAAAATTTGTGTCTTTCTTTGAATGCTTCTTTTACTTCTGGGAGAACAATTTTCCTATTCCAATCCTTTAAAGCTTTTCTTAGGTTATCCTGCATAAGTTCTTTAAAAGGTTTTTCTGGATTTTCATACCACCATAATGAAAAGAAAGGACCGATAAAATGTGATGCGCCATCAGCAGATGATATAATTTTTACTTCAATAGGTGCTGTGTTAAGATCTATTTCCATCTTTTTATCCATAATTTCAACATAAGAAATAGCTTTTTCTAAAAATTGCTTTGGAAATCCTAATTCAATTAGTTTTTCCTTACCTTTTTTTAGAGTTTCTTTATACTTGTTATCAAAATCAAGAATTTTCCCATAATCATGAAGCCATACAAGGAGTAAAACTAAATTTCTATCAGCTTTTTCATATGTATCACAAAGTTCCAAGGCGATTTTTTCAACAATTTCCAAATGGTATTTTATAAACCATTTATGATGAATGAATTTAGGATTTTTTGATTCTTCAATAACATGAAACTTAAATTTTTCAATTAATTCTTCCATATAATCATATTATAAAGTGTTATATATATAAATTTATCTAAGCTTTGACTTAAATTTGGTTATTTGAAGGTAAGTTTAAATAAGATAAAGAATCTAACTAAAAAATTATTGAAGGGAGATTATATGGAATTAAAAATCAATCCGGATGTTAAACTGGCTTATCCTGATTTAAAAGTGGCCATTATAGAAATCAGGCTCTCAGAAGAACCAAAGTTTAACCAGGAAATAAATGACTTGAAAAAGGAATTAGAAGAAAAAATAAGAAAAGATTACAAAAATCCAGAAAATTTATCTAGAATAATAAAATACCATTCATTTTACAAAAAATTTGATTCAAAAGTTCCCATGGAATTTCAGATAAGATCCATACTTAACAACAAAGGAATTCCAACTTTTAATCCTATTGTTACATGCCTGTTCATGGCAGAATTAAAAAATATTATTCTTACTGCAGGACATGATTTGGATAAGTTAAGTGAAGAAATTGAGGTTTTATGTTCTGATGGTGCTGAAGAATACACAAAGATTAATGGGAAGATACAGAAACTTAAAAAGAACGATATATTTGCTAAAAATAACTTAAATATCATATCAAGTGTGTTATACGGTCCAGATTCCAAAACAAAGATTACAAATGAAACTAAAAACTGTTTGTTTATGTGTTATTCATTCGGCCTTAATGAAGAAGACCTTAGAAACCATTTAAATGATCTGGCAGGATATTTGAAAATCTTTGTTAAAGACAACATAACAATTAATGAGATTAAGATTGTTTAAAAATTTTATACCTTAGTTATTATCTTGCATCTTTTACATAAAAACTTATCTTGTCCAGTAACAAAAGGAATAATATTTTGCAAAAGCAAATGAGTTTTGAGTTGAAAGAAAACAATTGTAACTACTTCAAAAAAGCAAATATTTTTAAAGATTAAAATATTATTCTTAATTATGGGTAAAAAGGAAAACATTGGGGCTGATTATGTACGTTATACGCCTGAATCAGAGTTAGACACATTATTGCTTAAAATACCTTTAGAAGAAATAGATGAACTAAAAGAATTTGTTAAAGAAGAATTTGGAGTAATGTTTAATAAAGAATATAAATTTAGGGGATTTAAGGAATTGGGTTATAGTGAAGAAAAAATAAAAAAAGAAATAGATTCCAGACTAAATGGTATTTCTATCGAAGTTTCTTCAAAATATCCCACTTTGTTGAAAGAAGTTGATGTTAAAAACGGAGGAATAACTGAGGGAAAAATTCATGTTGATGAGGAATCTGGGCTTTTATCATTCGAACTTGAAGATTTTATAAAGGGCGTTAAATTAAATGATGTAAGCTATGATATTATAGTTTATAATAATTCATCTATTTTGGATAAAAATAACCAATGTTTTAATAAAAACAATGAAATAAAAAAAATCTTCGAATCAACTTTAGAAAATTATTTTAAAATATTGGAAAAATATGATAACCCAATAAAGGGTAATAACAAATAAGTATAGTTTATTTAACTAATTGTAATAAGGTAATCAATAAGATTTATAAAGTTCTTGTGTTTTTAATTGATTATGCAATTAGACTATGAAAAGCTTAATTTCAAATGCGGGATTGAGATACACCAGCAGCTTGACACACATAAGTTGTTTTGCAGCTGTCCTTCTTTGATTAGGGATGACAAGCCAGATATTATTGTTAAAAGAAGATTAAGGGCAAGTGCCGGAGAAAGTGGCGAGGTTGATGCTGCTGCTTTGCATGAAGTGAAAAAGGAAAAACAGTTTATTTATCAGGCTTATTCTGACACAACATGCTTAGTTGAACTTGATGAAGAGCCTCCACATGATTTAAATAAAGAGGCACTGGAAATAACCTTGCAGGTTGCATTAATGCTTAACGCAAAAGTAGTTGACAAAATCTGCTTTATGAGAAAAACAGTTGTTGACGGCTCAAACACTTCCGGTTTTCAAAGGACTGCCTTGATTGCAACAGACGGTTTTGTTGAAACATCAAAGGGAAAAGTAAGGGTTGATAGTATTTGCCTTGAAGAAGAGGCTGCAAAGATTGTAAAAAGAACTGAAAACGAAGATACATATAATCTCTCAAGATTAGGAATTCCATTGGTTGAGATTGCAACTGCTCCTGATATAAAAAGTCCAGAGCACTGCAAGGAAACTGCAAAAAAGCTAGGGATGATGTTAAGGTCAACAAACAAGGTAAAAAGAGGCCTTGGAACAATAAGGCAGGATGTTAATCTTTCTATTAAAGGAAAATCAAGAGTTGAAATAAAGGGATTTCAGGACTTAAAAAATATGCCCAAGATTATTGAGAATGAGGTAAAAAGGCATCTTAAATTAATAGAAAAAGGAGAAAATCCAAAAAAAGAAGTAAGAAAAGCCAATAAGGATTTAACAACAACTTTTATGAGACCAATGCCCGGATCTGCAAGGATGTATCCTGAGACTGATATTAGGACTATTAGACCAGATATAAGCAAAATAAAGATCCCAGAATTGATAACAGACAAGTCAGAAAGGCTTGAAAAAGATTTCAAATTAAACAAGGAAATGGCTCAGATACTTTCAAATTCATATATATCAAAAACTACTTCAAAAACATTAACTGCTGATATGGTAATTAAGAAACCAGACAAAACAGAATTTTTCATGAAACTTGCAAAAAAATACAAAAACATAAAGCCATTATTTATTGCAGACACTTTAATTAATTCAGAGAAAGAAATAAAGAAGAGATACAAAAAAGAAATAGATGTAAGCAAGCACATAGAAGAGATTCTTGATTATCTTAACAAAGGAAATATATCAAAAGAGGCTGTTTTTGAGATTTTGGTTGAGAAAGCCCAGGGAAAAAAGGTGGACTATAAAAAGTATTTCTTAATGAGTGAAGGAGAAATAAAGAAAATTCTTAAAGAGATAATTGCAAAGAACAAAGGTGCTCCCTTTAATGCTTTGATGGGCCAGGCAATGGCCAGGCTAAGAGGAAAGGCCGACGGAAAAAAGATAGTTGAACTTCTTAAAAAAGAAATTTAATTCTAATCTATATACTTTACTTTAGCTAAATTTATAAACCAATTTAAAACTCCTTTTATGAGAGGTAATTGAAATGAATGAAAAAAAGTATGTATATTTTTTTGGAGAAGGCGGAAAAGAGATGAAAACTCTTTTGGGTGGCAAAGGAGCTGGCCTAAGTGAAATGACAAAAATAGGAATACCTGTTCCGCAGGGCTTTACAATCACAACAGAAGTCTGCAACTTATATTCTGAAAACAACAAAAAATATCCAGAAGATTTGGATGTTGAGATAGAAGCTAACATGAATAAGCTTGAGGAAAAAACAGGAAAAAAGTTTGGAGACAAGAAAAATCCATTGCTTGTTTCTGTTCGTTCCGGGGCAGCTGTTTCAATGCCGGGAATGATGGATACCATCCTTAACCTTGGCTTGAATCCAGATACAGTGCAGGGGCTTATCGAACTTACAAAAAATGAGAGATTTGTATTGGATTCTTATCGAAGGTTTATACAGATGTTTGGGAATGTTGTGCTTGGAATATCCAGTGAAAACTTTGAGAAGATATTAGAAGAAGTAAAACAAGAAAACAATGTTGAACTTGACACAGAGCTTGATGTTAATGCATTGCTGAAAATAGTTGAGCTTTACAAGGCAAAGGTCAAAGAAGTAACAAATGATGATTTTCCGGAAAAGCCAGACATACAGCTAAATATGGCAATAAATGCTGTTTTTGACTCATGGAATAATGAGAGAGCAATAGTGTATAGAAAGCTTAATGACATTCCAGATGACATTGGAACAGCAGTAAATGTGCAATCCATGGTTTATGGAAACATGGGAAATGATTCCGGAACAGGCGTTGCCTTTACCAGAAATCCAAGCACTGGAGAGAAAAAGTTTTTTGGAGAATACTTAATGAATGCACAGGGAGAGGATGTTGTTGCAGGAATAAGAACACCAAAAGAAATTGAAGAACTAAAAAAAGATATGCCTTCTGTTTATAAGCAGCTTGTTGAGGTATATAAAAAGCTAGAACTGCATTACAAAGACATGCAGGACATTGAGTTTACAATAGAAAAAGAAAAATTATTTTTATTGCAGACAAGAACAGGAAAGAGAACAGCCCATGCAGCTGTAAAGGCAGCAGTTGATATGGTTGATGAGGGTTTGATAACAAAACAAGAAGCAGTATTAAGAGTCGAGCCAAACCAGCTTGATCAACTTTTACATAAAACAATTAACCCAAAAGCTGAGCTTGAGGTTATTGCAAAAGGGCTTCCAGCTTCTCCAGGAGCAGCTGTTGGCTCTGTTGTTTTTGATGCAAAAAAAGCTCATGACCTTAATGAGGAGGGTGAAAAAGTAATTCTTGTAAGAAATGAAACAAGCCCAGAAGATATTGGGGGAATGGCTGCTGCACAGGGCATTTTAACTGCACGCGGAGGAATGACATCTCATGCAGCTGTTGTAGCAAGGGGTATGGGAAAATGCTGTGTTGCTGGATGTGAAAAAATAAGAATAAATGAAAAAACAAAAGAGTTTAAGATTAATGATGCTGTTATTAAGGAAGGGGATATAATAACCTTAAATGGCAACACAGGAGAGGTTATTTTGGGCAAGGTTGATTTGATTGATCCAGAATTAAAAGGAGAATTCAAAACATTGATGCAATGGGCTGACTCATACAGAACAATGGGTGTAAGAACAAATGCTGACACACCTCATGATGCTGAAAAAGCTGTTGAGTTTGGAGCTGAAGGCATAGGGCTTTGCAGGACAGAGCATATGTTCTTCCAGGAGGACAGGATAAAAGCTGTCAGGGAAATGATTTTGGCAGAAGACATTGTGGGAAGAAAAAAAGCATTGGATAAACTTTTGCCAATGCAGAAATCAGACTTTGTTGGAATCTTTAAAGCAATGAATGGAATGCCAGTTACAATAAGGTTATTAGATCCTCCATTGCATGAATTTTTACCTCAAGCTAAGGAAGACATAAAAGAACTTGCAGAAGAGATGAATGTTACAGAGGAAAAAATAGAAGAAAAAATAATAGCACTGCATGAGATGAATCCAATGCTTGGGCATCGCGGATGCAGATTAGCTATCACATACCCAGAGATAGCAGAGATGCAGGTAAAGGCAATATTTGAGGCAGCTTGTGAGCTTGTAAAGCAGGGTGTAAAAGTAATACCAGAAGTAATGATTCCATTAGTTGGAGCATTAAAGGAGTTTACAATATTAAAAAAGCTTACAAAAAACAAGGCTGATGAGATTATCAAAAACCATGGTGTTAAGTTAGATTATAAGATTGGCACAATGATAGAGATACCTCGTGCATGCATAATAGCTGACCAGATAGCCAAAGAAGCAGAGTTTTTCTCTTTTGGAACAAATGATTTAACACAAATGACTTTTGGCTTCAGCAGGGATGATGTTGGAAAATTCACTCCAGAGTATGTTGAGAAAGGAATTCTTGAGAAAGACCCTTTTCAGGTTTTGGACCAGGAAGGAGTTGGAAGCCTGGTTAAAATGGGTGTTGAGAAAGGAAGGAGTGTAAGAAATGACCTTAAGATAGGCATTTGCGGAGAGCACGGCGGTGAGCCAAACTCTGTTGAGTTCTGCCATAAAATAGGGATGACCTATGTAAGTTGCTCACCATACAGGGTTCCAATTGCAAGATTAGCAGCAGCACATGCAAAGCTTAAGGAGAAATAATTTTCTAGATTTTTTCTTATTTATTATTAAGTGTATAATAATCCTTCTGTAATTTGACAAAGTTTGTTTTTCCGTCTAAAGATGTTTCAGATTTAAAACAAAGCATATGATTATCTTCTATTTTATATATATAATTTATAGAAGAAGGATCAACATAACATTTTTCAACTGAAATTATGTCTTGTTTCTCATCAAAAGAAGGTTTATGTATAACTATCATTTTATCACTGAATTTATAATTGCCATTCTCTAAAACATCATAAACACAACTCGGATGGTTTATAAGATATTCAAAATCTTTTTTCTTTGGACCCAAGCTGATTCTTCCATCTAAAGAATAATTCTTACCTCTTCTTTTTCCTTTTAGCAATACTTGGGGATAAAAATCATTAATCTTCTCCTTAACTGCTTCTTTAACTGTCTCAACAAGATTATTCTCCTTTTCTTTGCAGACCAAATATTGTAATAGAAATGCATTTAAAAAATTTTTTTTAATTTCCCTCTCCAAAAAAGAATTAACATTTTCAGTATTATTACTCTGCGATCCATATAAAATAGATTTAACTATTCCAGTTAAACTGGAAATATCTAATTCAGAAAATTTTTTATTAAAAATCTCTGAATATTCTGGAAGTCCTTTAAAAACATATTCTATGTCCATTTAATAGATAATCTCATTTCATAATATTTAAATCTTTCTATTTTAATTACTTTATAGTAATTATCTATCTATAACATACTAAGATTAGAAATAAAACAGCTAATTATCTTTTTCTTCAGGCTTCATCATTGGGAATAAGACAACTTCCCTCACAGTTGGCAGGTCTGTAAGTATGGCCAACAGTCTATCAATGCCCAAACCAAAGCCAGCTGTTGGTGGCATTCCTATTTCCAGGGCTTCAATAAAGTCCTGGTCCATCATCTGAGCCTCATCATCTCCTGCAGCCCTTAGCTTCATCTGCTCTTCAAACCTTTCTTTCTGGTCAATTGGGTCATTTAACTCTGTGAAAGCATTTACAATCTCTGAGCCTGCAACCAATAGCTGAAATCTTTGGGTAAGGTTTTGGTTGTCTTTGTGCTTTTTTGCAAGAGGAGAAATATCAATTGGATGGTTTATTAAAAAGCAGGGCTGGATTAATTTTGGCCTTACATACTGCTTGTAAAGCTGGTCCATTATGCGGCCGCGGCCAAGATTTTTGTCAAGGTCTACTTTTAACTTCTTTTCTTTTATTGCCTTGATTAGATTTTCCTTTGTGCCTTCTTTGTTCAGGTCAATTCCTGTTTCCTTTTTCATTATCTCTGTGTAGTCTATTTTTTTCCATTTATTGCTGAAATCAATTATTTTATTATTGTAATTAATTTTAAGAGTGTTAAATGTCTGTTTTATCACTGCTTGCAGGAATTTTTCAGTGAAATCCATCAGCTCATTATAATCCATGTAAGCTGCATAAAATTCAAGTGATGTAAACTCCTGCAGATGCTGTGTAGATAAGCCCTCGTTCCTGAAAACCTTTCCGATTTCATAAACCCTGTCATAGCCTCCGACTATAAGCCTCTTTAAGTGAAGCTCTAATGATATTCTCAGATACATGTCCATATCAAGAGTGTTGTGGTGTGTTATGAATGGTTTTGCATCAGCTCCGCCAGGAACTTGTTCTAAAACAGGTGTTTCAACTTCTAAAAATTTGTTTTCATCAAGGAATTTCCTTAAATTGGTTATGAATTTTGCTCTTGTTATGAAGAAGTCAAAAACCTCCCTGTTTGAGATTAAGTCAATATATCTTTTTCTGTATCTTAATTCCTGGTCTTTTAATCCGTGCCATTTTTCCGGCAATTGTGCAAGGCTTTTTGTTAGAATTTGGAATGAATCAACATGAATGGTTATTTCTCCGGTTTTTGTGTTAAATATAGTTCCTTTGACTCCAATTATATCTCCTATGTCTAAAAGCTTTAATTTTTTGTATTCATCTTTTCCAATATCATCCTGCCTGAAGTATAACTGTATTTTTCCCTGTTTGTCCAACAGGTTCATGAAGCAGATCTTTCCCATCGGCCTGTTCTGCATTATTCTTCCTGCAATAGAAAACTTTTCCTTTGTGTGTTCTCCTTTTTCAAGGTCTTTGAATTTTGTTTTTATTTCCTTGCTGTCTGAATCAACATTAAATATGCTTGGGTAAGGGTCTATTCCTTTTTCATAAATCCTGTCTAATTTCTCTTTCTTGATTTTGTTTATCATTTTATTTTTATTATGTTAAATTATTTATAAATGTTGCTAATTTTTGGTTATTCAGTAGAAAAACAAAAAGCTTAAATATAATTACGTATTTTTACGTAATATGGTTGAACTGATAAGCAGGATTAGTAAGGGGACAAGAATGGACCAGATATACATCCCAAAGAGAAGAGTTGATTTTACTGTAGGCAGCTATGTTGCCATAAGACCATTAGAAAAAGTGGAGGAGGAGATTAAGCCCTTTTTCTATAATATTAGGCATCTGGAGCCAATAAAAACAAAGATAATTAAGGAAATCTTCAAAAACTTAAATGAGATGATTAAGTGTGATAACATTATAATAACAGGCTCTTTTCTGGAAGAAGGATTTAGGTTTAATGATATAGATGTTATATTAGTGAGTGAAGAAAAGATAGATACAAAGCAATTAGTAGATTTACTGGAAAGCAGGATAGGTCCAGAATTCCATTTGATTTTGATAAGCAATAAAGCGCTAATCAAAGGCCTGTCTACAGATCCATTATACGTGCTTATGTTAAGCAAATGTGTTGCAAAAAAGAGGTTTATATATAGGGTAAAGCCCAAAATAAATTATAAATCAATGGATTTGCATCTTTTGAAAAGCAAACTATTGATAAATAATTTTAATTTTCTAACAGGAGATGAAAAATATGAAATGACAAGGAACCTTATTGCTATTAACCAGTTTATCAGTAAAAAAGAGATAACCAAAGATAAAATAGATTTGGCTATTAATAATTTTTTTGGCAATAAAACAGTTCATAAATTGAAAAATAATTTGCTATTAACGAAAGATTTTCTAAAAAAATACAATAATGTTTATAATAATGCCCAGAATAGAATATTGAAGGGTATTAGGGATGAGCCAAAACAGAAATAAGCTAATAGATTTATTTGTAGGGAATATTTCAAATTCAGCAGTTCATATGATTCTTGAGAAAGCAATTGATGAAGATAATTTAAGAAAGCATTATGATAAGGAATTCTCAATAAGTCTGGATATTGCAAAAAGCTATAGAAAAAAAATTAATCCAAAAAACACTTCTTTTCATGGTAAAGAGGTTAAGGATATCAAAGATAAGATTATTAAAAAAGTCAGGGCTGAATTAAATCTGAGAATTTCTAAAGCATACCAAAACATAAATCTTGAATTAATAGAGCCAACTGTTAATAAGATTCTAAAGAAAACAAGAGTAATTTAATCTGGGCAGTAAATATAGAAAAGTTTATAAATTAGTTCCTATTATCGGTACTATTATGCAAAGTAAAGAAGAAAAAGTTATGGAATTATTTTTTGAAAGTCCAACTAGAGAATGGCATTTTGAAGAAATAGTTAATGGAGCAAAAATTGCTAGAAGTAAGGCAGACAGATGGCTTAAACAGTTTATTAAAGAAGGATTAATCAAAAGAAAAAAGAAAAAAGGTAAAATGCCTTACTATATAAGTAGTTATGATCTTCCCAAATATAAAAATAGAAAAAGAATATTCGGATTAACTAAATTATATGAAAGTGGTTTTTTAAACCATTTGGGATCTTTAGAAAAAGCTAAAACAATAATTCTTTTCGGAAGTTTTTCGCGTTCGGATTGGTATGAGAACAGTGATATTGATGTTTTTATTTATGGTGATCCTAAAGGACTTAAAATAGTAGATTACGAATTAAAACTACATAGGGATATTCAATTGTTTATCTGTCAAAATAAAAAAGACTTATCTAAGCTTGGAGGAGGGTTAATTAAAAATATTATCAAGGGTGACCTTATTAAAGGAGATATGGACTTTGTGAGAGTTGGTATAAATGCCTGAATACCTAAATCAGAAAGAAGCATTTTTGAAGTGTAAAAAAGAAGGGAAATTTATTGTAACAGAAGAAACTGATATTGAAAAGATAAAAGCTACCCTTAAAATTGCAGAAGGGGGTATTGAATCAGCAAATTTTATCAAGAAAAATCTTTTAAGACAAAGCAATCAATGGAGTAGCGTTTATAAATTATATTATGATGCACTGCATGAGTTAAATGAGTCTTATTTAAGATTTGAGAAGATAAAGATTGATAACCACCAATGTTTATTTGCATATCTTTGTGAAAAACATCCAGAACTTGAGTTCAACTGGGATTTTTTTGAAAAAGTAAGAACAAAAAGGAATGGAATTAATTATTATGGCACACCCATAAGTTCTGAGGATTGGAAAGAAGTAGGACTTCAATTTAATCTTTATATTAAAAAACTAAAGGAAGAAATCAAGAGAAAGCTAAGAACACAATTTTAGTTTATTTTGTCATTGCTTCTTAAGGGATTTAATTAACTCACTTACATCTAATTTTAACTCTTCTGTAATTGAGTGAAAGATTAATTCATCATCAATTTTTCCATACTCATGGGCAATTATATTCCTCATCCCTTTTGCTTCTTTAAGTCTTATAGATAATTCTTGTGGAATTATCTTTTCATTAGCAAGAATATCAAAGGCTTCTTTATCTTCCTCAGGAATCTTATATCCCTTATCCTTAATTATTAAAAAAGCCAAATCAATCACTGCTTCTATAATTTTCTCAAAATATCTTTCACAGGCTGCCTTTGTTTTCAGATCAGTTTTATACTCATAAAAATTTTTAGGCATAATTTCCTCTAGTTCAGAGAGGCAATTCTCAATTTCTCTTATTTTATCATTTATTCTCATTTTTGTATATTATTTTTCCCTTGTTATTTATTTCTTTTTTAATCTTACTAGGCAAGTGATTGTAAACCTGTATATCTACTTTTTGGTTAACCTTGCCTAAAATCCTTTTTCTGAAGAGGGCTGATTCTTTTATAGTTATTTTATCAAATTTTACTGCTATGTCTATATCAGACTTGAAGGTAAATTTGTTCTCAACAAAAGAACCAAATAATAAGACTTCTTTAATTTTTTTGAATAAAATGTCCTTTAGAATAACTTCTTTTGCTTCTTCAATCATCTTTTTTATTTCATATCCTTTCTTAAGCTTAAACTCTTCAGAGAATCTTGCTGCTTCTTTAATAAATTCAAGCTTCTGCCTTATATCTCTTGAAAGCCTGTTCTTTTCTGACTGTGTTAGGTTTACACCTAGCAATTGCTTTTCAATTATCTTTAATTCCCTTTTGCCAAATATTTTCCTTGCGTTCTTGCTTGAATTCAAAAATCTTAGTAATCTCATTTTAAATAACCTCAATTAAGGTTATAATAACCATAATAAAGGTTATATTTAAATGTTTCGTTTTTTACTTAAAAAGCTTTAAATTACATCAAAGTCCCTGTAGATGACTCTTCTGATATTGTCATTGCTTACTACTATTCTTATGTAATGCCTTCCCTTTGGCGCATAGTAAGGTATATAGAATTCTATTAGCCTGGTTGTTTCTCCCTTTTTAAGGTCAAACTGCCTTGTCTTTTTCCATATTCCTAAGGTGTCCATGAAAGCTGTTATCTTTAGGTCTTCAAAGTTTGTGTTTCCTGTGTTTTCCAGGGTTACAAATAATTCCTGTGTTTCGCCAGGTTTTATGAATTCTTTGTAATTGGTTCTTTTTATTATTAAGGACTGCTGTGTCTTTCCTTTTACTATAATTTTTACTGTTTTTTCTGTTGTGCATATTCCGTCTGAAACAGTTATAAAAACATTGTATTCTCCTTTATCTCCTTGTTTAGTTTGCCATTTTTTGTCATTGCCTACAGGAGATGAGATGCTGTAAGTAAATTGCGTACTGTCTGGGTCTGTTATTTCAAATTCTATTTCTACTAAGTCACCCTCATAAACAGATATTTCATTATCTGTGATTATTGTTGGTCCGTTTATTCCGCAATAATCACATTCCTTGGTGAATTCTGAATAATCCCCTTCGTAGCATTCTAAACAATTGTTTGTGTCTTGTATTTGTGTGCAGTATTGATAGTTTTCTGAATTGCATTCTGAATATTGAGTGCATATCCAGTTTGGTATGCATATTAAGCATGATTCATCATAAACATATTCTGAATCTGGTCCGCAGTATGGATAGTTCCATGAATAATTAATTAGGGCAGTTACATTAGCAACACATTCCCTTGATATTTCTGCTTCACAGTTGCATGTTTCATTTGGTATTTCCTGTTCCAAAGGTTCTTCACAGTATTCATAACCAGAAAGCTCAGTTCTTGTTTGTTTCATGTATCCCTCTGAAACACATTCATCATCTTCCCAGCAAGTGTATTCGCATGAACATTCTGCATCCTGAACAGTCTCGTTGTATTCCTGTCCGCAGTAACCATAATTCCAATCATAAGTTACTTCTGCATGTCCATCATCAATGCAGATTCTTCCTGTTTCTTCTGGTTCACAATCACATACTTCATTTTTTACTTCCTGAGATTGTTCATCTTCACAATAGTCAAAGTCACTTGTTTCATACCTAATCTGCTGCATATAACCATCTGAAATGCATTCTATGTCCTGCCATTCTGTGTATTTGCATGTGCAACAGGCGTATTCTATTGTTCTTTCTAATTCCCCTGTGCAGTATTCATTTCCTGTTGTTTCTGTTCTTGTCTGCCTTAGATAACCCTCAGAAACACATTCATCATATTGCCATTCTGTATAATCGCAAACACAAGTCTCATCTTCAACTGTTTCATTGTATGAATCACCGCAGGTATCATAGTTCCATTTGTATTCTACTTCAGCATGGGTTCCATTTATGCATGCCCTTGATTCTTCTGAAGCATCACATTCCACACATCTTGTATCATTATAAGATATTTCAATTGGTGCTTCACATTGATTATTTGTACAAGTACAACCACATAAGCAGTTATTTGGAACATCATCATAATTATAATAATCATTTCCTACACAACCATCCAGATTGTCACAATCCGTGTCTGCACATGCATTAGTTGCATCACATTCTGCTCCACATTGTGCAACATCACATTCGTGAGTTATTGTTTCATCTCCAGTGGTACAGTGGTATCCTTCAACTTCTTCTTCACATAGGCTTGTGAAGACTCCCCTGTAATCCCATGTAAATGGATTAACATCCGGATTATTTTCACAGGTTTCTATTTCTAAGATATTATTAGCTGAGCAATCTTTTTCACTTCCACCAGTACAAACTCCAACCTGGCATGTTTCCCCTACATTACAGAACAAACCATCATCACATGCTTGTCCTTCGTTTGCTGGATGAGATTCACATGCATCTGTACTTTCGTTACATACCCCATCATTGCACTGGTCACCAAATGCTGAGCAATCTTTTGATTCTCCTCCGCAAACCCCTGCTGTACATTGGTCATTTACAGTACAGAATAAACTATCATCACAGCTTGTTCCATCTTGCTTATTTCTAGTATTTCCAGTATCAACCCATTGCGTGCTTGTTACAGAATAATCACAGCCTTGTACACTGCAGATATAATCTCTTGTTTCAGTTTCATTTTGCTCTTTTTCTGTACATTCTCCTGTTTCTATCCATTGCGTGCTTTCAGTATCATAATCGCCATCTTGTAGATTACAGTCTTTTGTTGTATAAGAACAGGTACATTCCTCCTGGCATGCTCCATTATAATAATATACATCACCTACACACTTAATTTCACAATCATTGGTTGCATCACATTCTGCTCCGCAGTTATCGAAGCTACATTCGCTTGTTACTGTTCCAACATCAGTTGTACAGGACCAGCCCTTAGTGTTTTCTACACATTCTGAGGTGAATGAGTCCCTATAATCCCAGGTCAGTGGATTGTTATCAGGATCATTGTCGCATGTTTCTATCTGAGATAAATCAAACTCTGAACAATCAACCGGAGTTCCTGCTACACAAGCTGCATCTGCACATGTTTCCTGTCCATTGCACCATAGTCCATCATAACAGTCCTTAACAGTTGTTGTTGAATTTAATATACATGATGCTGCTTCACATATGTAATCATCATTTTTTATAAGTGTATTATCACAATAATTAGTATCTAAATCATTACAATCCTGAACTGTTGTGGTTTCAGTTGTACATTCATAATTAATGCATCTTCCTTCATCATGCTTGATTAAATCACCATAACAATAATCATCCTTGTCTAAATAATTACAATCTTCATCTGTTATACATTCTACTCCCTGTACATTAACACATTTTTATCCTTTTTTTCTACTGACTTGAATGAATATAAATATATATGCTTATAAATCTTACTGCTGGTTGTCCAGTGACCAGTGTAATAAAACTTTACTCTTCTTGTTCT